>ERZ779875.1035-NODE-1035-length-20325-cov-25.446325_pt1 | contig 20325 bp, 19 predicted proteins | sample MGYA00511246_ERZ779875 | MGnify/ENA primary metagenome ERZ779875 (study PRJEB29588, sample SAMEA2155093) | human gut metagenome | biome: human gut; feature: human-associated habitat; material: faeces | place: Denmark | collected 2008/2010 ... | reverse complement strand
CAGCTGCCGGAGCGGTGCTTAAGCCGCAAGGCGGGAATTGTGCGGTGTTGCCCTATATCATCCGTGGCGGTGAGCTGTTTGTGGACCGCCGCAGCAAATCCATCACCATCTCCACCGTGGCGGCGGCTCTGCAAAAGATTGCGGCCCGTCAGGCAGCGGGTGAGGCCATCACCGGCCCCAAAAAGATTGGCTGCTATGGTGCCAGCTACTTATACCCGATGTTTTTGAATCTGGGTATCATTCCACAACCTGAAACGGGCAAAGAAATTTAAGGCAATCAAAGAACTTTTTCGGCAGTGCCGGGCAGATTTCTGCCCGGCACTGGCTTTTTTACTAAAAATTGACGGATAAAATTTAATATCAAGTCTTAAAAATTGTCTTTACAAATCTCAAAACTGTGCTATAATAAGGCTATAGAACAAGGCGTAATATACTGATGCAAAAAACTTTGATTCAGAATAAATCTTAAACTATTAATAAGGAGAATGTTATGAACAAGTATGCTGGTACCCAGAGCGAGAAAAACCTGATGACCGCATTTGCGGGCGAATCCGAAGCACGCAACAAGTACACCTTCTTTGCCTCCGTGGCCAAAAAGCAGGGGTTTGAGCAGATCGCAGCACTGTTTTTGAAAACGGCTGATAACGAAAAAGAACATGCCAAGCTGTGGTTCAAGGAGCTGAACGGCATCGGCGATACCGCCGACAACCTGAAAGCCGCCGCCGCGGGCGAAAATTACGAATGGACCGATATGTATGACAGCTTTGCCAAGACGGCTGAGGAAGAGGGCTTCCCCGAACTGGCTGCCCGGTTCCGCCTGGTGGGAGCCATTGAAAAGCATCACGAAGAGCGCTACCGCGCCCTGCTGCACAACATTGAAATGGCAGAAGTGTTTGCCAAGAGCGAAGTAAAAGTGTGGGAGTGCCGCAACTGCGGCCACATCGTTGTGGGCACCCAGGCCCCCGAAGTCTGCCCCACCTGCAATCACCCCCAGAGCTACTTTGAAGTCCACGCGGAAAATTATTGATGATGGAGAACCGCCCCGGAAAGCATAACCTTTCCGGGGCGGTTTTTGTTGTGGGAAAATGTATTTTATGGGGCTAAGAATGGGAAAAATAGTTGAGTGGGTGGTATCGCCCATAACGGGATTGCCCCCAAAGCCCCGGAACGCTCAAGACCGTTCCGAAACATTATGAATGATGCATGCTCTGCTGTAATGCCATGAACATTGCAAAAATTTGAAATATCTACATACCCAATGTTCCGGCGGGATCGGATGCCCCCATCCTACTGATATGATAAAGACAGATTGCCTAAGATTAAGGCTATTCCTGTCCCGCTGGATGATGCAAGTATCATCCCCTGCAAATTATTTGCAGCACTTATAAATGCGTGAACACTTCGTAGGGGGGCGCACGTTGTGCGCCCGCCAACAACCTAAGGGTGATAGCGTTTCCACAAGGTATTGCACAAACCAAACATTCGCAGGCACACAATGCGCGCCCCTATGGGAATTTGCTCACCCGTAAAGAGTACATTTCCCAGGCAATCTACCGCTCATCAAACAAAAAATCTCCGCACCCCTTGCCAAACACAGCAGGTTACGGAGATTTTTTATGCTATATTGTGATTTTGTTAAATCAGTTCGCGCTGGGGGCCTGGCTCAGGTCGGTGCCAAAGTACTTCTCGCTGATCTCGGCAATGGTGCCGTCCCCGCGCAACTCATTGATAGCCTGGTTCAGAGCTTCGCGCAGGGTGGCGGTTTCATCGCCCTTGCGCACAGGAAAAGCAACCTGGGAAGCATCATTGGTCAAAGCCGCAATCTTGATGTTCGCATCGGGATGCTCTTTCAGGTAGTCAAAATAGGTTACTTCGGCGTTCAGGGTGGCATCCACACGGCCGTTCAGCAGCAGCTCAATGGTCTGGTTCAGGTCGTCCACGCCGGTGGTTTTGGCGCCATAGCTTTCGGCCAGTGTTGCATAGGTGCTGGAAATGGTGTTGGCGGTGGTCTTGCCGTTCAGATCCTCAAAGTTGTTGATGCTGTCATCATCGCTTTTTACAATAATGGCAGTGCGGATGTAGCAGTACGGGTCAGAAAAATCGTATTTCTGGGCGCGCTCTTCGGTAATTTCCACGCCGTTGGCCATGCTGTCATAGCGGCCGCCGTCCACGCCGGCCAGCAGGCCGTCCCATTCGCCCTCCACAAAGGTGGCCTTTACGCCAAGCTTTTCGGCAACCTTCTGGGCAACTTCAATGTCGAAGCCAACCAGCTGGTCGTTTTCGTCATGGTAGGTCCAGGGGGACCAGGTGCCCTCGGTGCCAAACACGATCTCGCCGCGCTGCTGAATCTGGGCCAGCAGATCGCCGGAGTTATCGGCGCTGGCGGCAGTTTCGCTGGAAGTATCCGCTGCCGGTGCAGCAGAGGACGCTGCGGAGGAACCGCAGGCGGACAGCAGGGCGGCTGCCAGTACGGCAGCGGTCAATGCTTTCAGTTTCATATGTGCTTCTCCTTGGTTGTGTAAAAACTTTTATTTATCTTCCACCAGACGCAAAAAAGCGCGGGTGCGCTCCTCGCGTGGGGCGGTAAAAATCTCTTTGGCGGGACCCTGTTCCACCACAACGCCGTGCTCCATGAACACGACCTGGTTAGAAACGTTGCGGGCAAAGCCCATCTCGTGGGTCACGACCAGCATTGTCATGCCATCGGCGGCCAGGTCCCGCATCACGGCCAGCACTTCCACGGTCAGCTCCGGGTCCAGCGCGCTGGTGGGCTCGTCAAAATAGATGATCTTGGGGTCGGTGGCAATGGCGCGGGCAATGGCCACGCGCTGCTGCTGCCCGCCGGAAAGCTGATTGGGGTAGCTGGCACCGCGGTTGCCCAGGCCGACCTTTTCCAGCGCTTTTTGGGCGCGGGCTTCGGCCTCATCCCTGGGCATTTTGCGGGCAACAATCAACCCTTCGGTCACGTTCTGCAGCGCGGTCTTATTCAAAAACAGGTTGTAATTCTGGAACACAAACGCTGTGTGGCGGCGTGCTTCGTACATCTCAGTGCGGCGCACATGGCCCAAATGGTAGGTCTGGCCGTCCAGCACCATAGTGCCGTCCTCGGCCTGGTCCAAAAAGTTGGCGCAGCGCAGCAGCGTGGTCTTGCCGGAACCGGAAGGCCCGATCAGCGAAACAACCTCGCCCTTGTGCACCGTCAGGTCCACGCCTTTCAGCACATCCAGCGTGCTGAACGATTTGCGGATTCCGGTGATTTTCAGCATCTCCTGCATGGCGGCACCTCCTCAGGAATTCTGGCTGAAGCCCTTGGCGTTCAGCTTTTTTTCGCCCCAGCGCTGGACCTGCGTCAGGATGGTGGAGAACATCAGGTAGATAAAGGCAACTTCCAGATAAAGCGGCAGCGATTCATAGGTGCGCGCCACAATGCGCTGGGTGGCCATAAACATCTCGGTTACCGTAATGTTTGCGGCAAGGGAGGTATCTTTGAGCAGGGAAATCAGCGAGTTGAACAGCGGCGGGAACGCCGTGCGCAGTGCCTGCGGCAGCACAATACGGCGCATCGTCTGCAGATAGGTCATGCCAACGCAGTACCCGGCTTCCATCTGACCAGTGGGAACAGATTCCAGCGCGGCGCGGATGGTCTCGGCGCAGTAGGCACCCTCATTGATGGCAAAGCAGGCCACAGCAGCCGGGAACGGGTCGATCAGTACGCCAAGGCTGGGCAGGCCGTAAAACACCACGAACAGCTGTACCAGCACCGGGGTGCCGCGGATGACCCAGACATAAAATCGGGCAAGTTGCCGCAGAACGGGGATTTTGGCGGTCTGCACAAGGGCAGTAATCAGCGCAATGACCAACGCAAGCGCAAAAGAAATGATCGTAAGCGGCAGGGTGACCGTAAGGCCGTTAATTAAAATCATAGGAAAAGAGTCAATCAAAATGCCGACCAGACGTGTATTCACAGCGGAGTCCTTTCCGTTTTTGCAAAACAAGATAAAAATAGACAAACTACCCATTATTATACTAGGGTATGGGAGAAAAAGCAAATTAAATCTGCTTCATAAAATAAAGCAGAGTACAAAATGGCAGGCAAAAACACAAAAGCCCGCTTGAAAAGCGGGCTTTTGTGCATAGAGGGGTGGGAAAGTATATAAAGGTCAGAAGATGGTAATGTAATAAATGGGAACTTAAAGGGGTTATACTCTGTTTTTCTCTTTCTTGTTACAAGTACATTATAGCCTTGATTATTAAAATGTCAAATGCAATACTTGCAATTTTGTTTTGCTTTTATTATAATGATGCCCAGATAACTTAAAATAATTCAGCATATGCACAGAAAATGAAAGGGTTTTCGGTTTTGTAATGCCATACAAGGTTTATTTGCTTTATTTTATTTTTATTGTGCTCATTGACTAAAACTGACAGGAAGTGACTCGACATGGATGAATTAGACAGCAAAATCATCCAGCTTATGATGCGCAACGCCCGCATGCCGGTCAAGGAAATCGCCAAACAGGTCAACCTGACCAGTCCGGCGGTGTCCAGCCGTATCCACCGCATGGAGCAGGAGGGCATCATCGGCGGCTATACCGTGCGCCTGCACCACCCCGGCGAGAATAACCGAGTCCAGGCGTTGATTTCCATCCAGACGGCGGCATCGGAACGGGACCATTTCCTTAAAATGATCCAGGGCGAACCGCAGATCCTGCAGTGCTACCGCGTGACCGGCAGCTATAACTTTATCGTCAAGGTCAGCTGCCCCGGCATTGATGCACTGGAACACCTGCTGACCCACCTGCAAAAGATGGGCAACACCAACACCCAGATCATTCTTGCCACACCGCTGGACCGCAGTCTGAGCCTGGAAGGGGACGTATAAATGGAATTGCATATTTGTAAACAATGCGGTCTGGTGGCTCCCAAGGGAACTACCGTCTGCCCGCGCTGCGGCCGTGCGCTGCCCCCCACCAAAGCAGAAGCCAGCCGCCCGCGCTATACCATCCATGTGGACCCAGATATGGTTCAATACTGGGATGATGAAGACGAGGATGAATTTCCGCTGAAAGAGGATCCCTTTTTCATGTGGTATGGGGGCGAGCAACAGGAAGAGATGGGCACTGGGCATTACCTTGCAACGCTGCTGTTGTTTGCCATCCCGGTGGTGGGCCTTATCATGATGATTTACTGGAGCCTTTGCGGCAGCAAATGGGAGGAACGCCAGAAGCTGGCCACTGCCTGCATGATCAAGCGGCTGGTGGGGGACCTGGTCATTCTGGCCCTGCTGATTGCGGCGCACAGTGTGATCGTTGGCCTTTCTTACATGCCCATCCTGCTTGGTGGCATGGGTTATTAAAAGGAGGGAAGCACAGTGAAAGCAAGCGTGATTATCCCCAATCTGAATGGTGCTGGCTGGCTGCGGGATTCCATCGAATCCATCTGGGCGCAGACTGAGCAGGACTTTGAGCTGATCGTGATCGATAACGGCTCCACCGATGAAAGCCTCGAAATTGCCCACAGCTACTGCGGTAACCCCCGCTACCACCTGATCGAAAACAGCGAGAATACCGGTTTTTCCCATGCGGTCAACCAAGGCATCGCCATGGCCAAAGGCGAGTATATGGCCTTGTTCAATAACGATGCCTTTGCCGAACCGAACTGGTTGGAAGAGCTGCTGAAAACCGCTGAGAGCGACCCGAAGATTTTTGCGGTATCCAGCCTGATGCTGCGCTATTACGAGCCGGAACTGGCCGATGACGCCGGAGATTATGTGACGATTCTGGGCTTTGCCTGCAAGCGCGGCGACGGCCTGAAAGCCAGCCGCTACCAGAAGCCCTGCCGTATTTTTTCTGCCTGTGGCGGCGCAGCACTGTACAGAAAATCCATTTTGGATAAAATTGGCGTTTTTGACGAATTGTTTTTTGCCTACTATGAGGATGTTGACCTCAGCTGGCGCGCCAACAATTTTGGTTATAAAAACGTCTATTGCCCCACCGCAAAGTGCCGCCATATCTGCGGTGCCACCACCGGCGCGGTGCGGTATAACCCATTCAAAAGCATTCAGAGCGGCCGCAACAGCATTCTGCTGCCCTACAAAAACCAGCCGGTGGTCATGCTGGTTGTCAATTTTATCCCCATGCTGCTGGGCTATTTGTTGAAAGTTATCATGTTCCGTCACCGCGGCTTCGGCAATGATTATGCCAAGGGCTATGCGGAAGCCAAGATCGCCCTGCCCAAAATCAAAAAGCCCAAATTTTACTGGCGTAATCTGCCTAACTATTTATGGTGCGAGGGCAGCATGATCGTTGGGCTGTTCCGCTACCTGGTCTACCGCGTTCAGCGCGCGCTGAAAATTACCTGAAAGATAACGGAAGCAATAGAATAAAATAAAGCATGTGATTTCCCGCCCGACAAAGGTGGAAAAAGCACATGCTTTTTGTATTTGTGAAATCATGTTATATCTAAATATGTCTATATTCTGTAGAGAAACGTAGGGATACACACGATGAGGCAAGGCCCGATGCGCGGGACGATGCAAGCATCGTCCCCTACAAATGCTTGCTGGGGTTTCGTGGATATTCGTTATTTCCTCCCGCGCTGCAATTCGATCCAGGCCAGGTCTCCGCGCTCCAGGCCGTGGATCAAAACCTCGGCAGTGGCAATGTTGGTGGCAACGGGGATGGCGCGGGTATCGCACAGGCGCAGCAGGGTAACGGCGTTCGGCTCATTGGGCCGGGCGTTGACGGGGTCGCGGAAAAACAGCAGCATATCAATTTCGCCGCAGGCAATCATGGAGGAAATCTGCTCGGCACCGCCGCGTGCACCGGGGTACAGGCAACGAACCGGCAGCCCACAGGCATCGTGTACCACTTTGCCCGTCACGCCGGTGGCAACCAGTTCGTTCTGAGACAGAATACGCACATAGGCTGTGCAGAACTGGGCCAAAAGCTCTTTGCGGGAATCATGGGCAATCAATGCGATCCTCAAGGTGGGTGCCTCCTATAATTACAATTATCTATATAATATCATAGAATAGATTGCTGAAAAATGCAAGCCACCTTTGATTAAACCACCCGCTAACCCTGAAAAAGCGTGCAGTGTTACCAAAAAACTTTACACGATTTTGGCAAAACCGCTTTGTGCGAATGTGCTATAATATGTACAATAAATACATAACCTGTAAGGCACCAAAAGCGCCGCACAGGCAAAGGAGGAAAAACGCTATGAAAAAATCCGCACAGACCGTCATTCGGGAAGGCGCCTGCTATACTATCGCTGCCGCCAATGGCCGCGTGCTGGAAGTTGCCGATTTCAACACCGAGAACGGCGCATCCATCCGCCTGTGGAGCTATGAGGGTCAGCCCTGGCAGCAATGGATTTTTGAGGAAGCCGCCGAAGGCCAGTACCGCATCAAAAACCGCTTTACCGGCAAGGTGATGGACCTGGCCATGAGTGGTGTTGTGAACGGAACCTGGGTGCACCAGTGGGAGAAAACCACCGGCAAGGGCCAGCGGTGGGAGATTGTTCCCGCCGATGGCGGCAAGGCCAAGATCCGCAATGTGCTGGCTGATAAGGTCATTGACCTGGTAGGCATGCGGGTCGATAACGGTACCCAGGCCCAGATCTGGCAGGATGTGTTTGGCGAAAACCAGCTGTGGAGCATCCAGCCCGTGCCGGATAAGCTGCTGCAAAAGGATATGCCAAAGCCGGAACCCAAGAAAACGGCCCCCAAGTCCACCCGCACCCAGACCGGCACCGGCCGCGCCAAAAAGACCGGCGGCAAAGGCGGACGCCGCGCAGCCAAGTAAAGCAGAGAAAACCGAATAAATAAAATTGAAACAGCCCGCTCATCCGGCAACAAACGGATGGACGGGCTGTTGCGGTTACATTTTGAAAGCCAAACTTTACTGGCGGATCATGCGGTAGCCAACGCCGATGTGGGTCTGGATATAGCGGGGGTGGCTGGGGTCTTCCTCAATTTTTTTGCGCAGCGTTGCCATAAATACGCGCAGGGACGGCGTATCCGATGCGGCCGGGCTGCCCCAGACTTCGTTCAGCAGATAGTTGTGGGTCAGCACTTTGCCGGTGTTCTTGGCCAGCACGCAGATCAGCTTGTACTCAATGGGGGTCAGGTGAATCTCCGTTCCGCCGCGGTACACACAGCCTGCGGCATAGTCAATGCGCAGTTCTCCGTTCTCGTATATGCTGGCCTGGTCACCTGCGCGGGAAGTATCATACCGCACACGGCGCAGCGCCACGCGCAGCCGGGCCAAAAGCTCCTCTACGCTGAACGGTTTGGTCAGGTAATCATCTGCACCGGCATCCAGGGCGGATACTTTGTCGGTATCATCACTGCGGGCCGAAACCACCAGAATAGGTACGTTGCTCCACCCGCGAATCTTGCGGATCACATCAATACCGTCCATATCCGGCAGGCCAAGGTCCAGCAAAATTACATCCGGCCGTGCCGAAGCAGCTTCCAACAGGGCACCGGCTCCGTTCTGTACACGGTGGTACTGATAATTGCGGGTTTCCAGTGTGGTGGAGATCAGCCGTGCAACAGCCGGGTCATCCTCCACCACAAGGATCAGCGGTTTATTCATACAGGGTCACCTCAGTTCGCGGGAGTGTAAAACGGAAGCAGGCACCGTGCGGTGCAGCGTTCTGTACATCGATCACACCGCCATGGGCGGCAACAATGGAACGGCACAAGGCCAGCCCAAGACCCAGCCCGCGGCGGCCATCGCTGCGGGTTTTGCCAAGGGTATAAAACATATCAAACAGCTTGTCCCGGCTTTCTTCCGGGATGCCGGGGCCGTCATCCGTTACGCAGATGCGGACAAATTTACCCTCCGGCGCGGCGAAAAGCTCGATGCGGGAATGTTCGGGGGTATATTTGATGGCGTTGTTGATGAGGTTCACCAGCACCTGCTCGATCAGCTGGGCGTCCATATCGGCCATCAGCAGGTCATCCGCCACGTTGGTCACAATGGTGTGGCGGGCGGCGTCATGGTCTAAATGAGCCAGTACATCGTCAAAAATGTCTTGAATCAGCTCCGGCTGAATGCGCAGGTTTACCTGGCCGTTCTCCATCCGGGTGATGGAAAGCAGATTTTCCACCAGATGGTTCAGCCAGTTGGCGTCCTCATAAATTGCGGCAGAAAGCTCCCGGCGCTTTTCCTCAGTCAGCAGGGGATTTTTCTCGGTCAAAATCAGCGCGTTGCCGGAAATGCTTGTCAGCGGGGTGCGCAGGTCATGGCTGATGCTGCGCAGCAGGTTAGCGCGCAGCTGTTCCTGGCGGGCGGCTTCCTCAATTTCGCGCCGGGCGCGGTTGGAGGCTTCTTTTTCCAGCGCCAGGGAACACACATCCAGGATGGATAATGCCAGATTGTGCTCATAGGTGCTGAACTCATGCAGCGCCGGGCAACTGCGGTAATCCGTCTGGCCGGGAGGGGGCAGAATCAGGGTTCCCGGTGCAATGTGCTCCGGTGCGGGGGCAAAGCAGACCGGGCGCTCCAACAGCTTGCCCAGCTGGGTGGCCGTTATCCGCAGAATGGTGTCAGGGTCCTCAGCCCCCAACAGGCTGCGGCTGGCTTCCAGCAGCACCTGCGAAGCATAGGCTTTGCGCTCGCTTTGGGCGGCCTGTACCTTGATACGCCCCGTCAGCGAGGAGCAGAGCAGCGAAACGCAGAGCATGACCACTGCCGTTACCATGTCGTCTGACCGGATGCGGAACTGCATAAAGGGGTCAATGAACATATAGTTGACCAGCATCACCGAGAACAGCGAAGCCACAACGCCGTACACCAACCCCGATGTAAAGACGTTGATATACATGACGCCCAGGATATAGGTCAGGATATAGTTGGAAGAAACAAAATCCAGCCGGAAAAATACCCAGCTTGTCAGCGTACACAGCGCAAGGACCAATGCGGTCAGGGCGAAGTCCCGCAGCCAAAGCAGGGCAGGTTCGCGTTGCGGCATGGGTGCAGGCTCCTTTCCACTACAGGGCAGGGAATGCGGCAAGGCGGCCCAGCACTGTATTTATCCTATGGCAACACCGCACAATTCCCGCCTTGCGGCTTAAGCACCGCTCCGGCAGCTGCGGCACGGCATCTGCGTTGCCAAAATGCTCGATAAGACATCCAGTATTATCTGCGCTTTTGGCTTGGCATCTGCCGCACCTCGCTCGCCGTATCGGCACTTAGAATTATGCGGTATTGCCCTATTATAACATATTGCCGAACTCTTTGATACAAACGGAATAATCTTTATATAAATTTAATGTAGGCCTACCCGATCCGCGGCAGCCCCGGCACTTTTTTGCACGCTGGGCGGGGCATTGGTTGAAATCAGGCCGCAAATCGGTTATACTATTTTGTAATAATTGGATTGTTCTGCCCTGCGGGCGGTATTGCCATATAAAAAGGAGTGTTTTTACAATGTCCCATACCGTTATGGTGACCGGTGCCGATGGCTTTATCGGCAGCCATTTGGCCGAAGAGCTGGTAAAAAGCGGCGAGAAAGTGCGTGCTTTCTGCCTGTATAACTCGTTTGGTTCCCTGGGTTGGATCGATACCCTGCCCCCGGAGATCCGCAATGAAATGGATATCTTTATGGGCGATGTACGTGACCCCAACGGCGTGCGTACTGCCATGCGCGGGCAGGAGCGCGTGTTCCATCTGGCTGCCCTGATTGCCATTCCGTTCAGCTACCACAGCCCGGACAGCTATGTGGATACCAACATCAAGGGCACCCTGAACGTGCTGAACGCCGCCCGCGAGCTGGGCACCCAGCGCGTGATGGTTACTTCCACCAGCGAAGTATACGGCACCGCCCAGTATGTGCCCATTGACGAGCACCACCCGTTCCAGGGCCAGAGCCCCTACTCTGCCACCAAGATCGGCGCGGACCGCCTGGCCGAAAGCTTTTACCGCAGCTTTGACCTGCCGGTTTCCATTGTGCGCCCCTTCAACACCTATGGCCCGCGCCAGAGCGGCCGCGCCATCATCCCCACCATCATCACCCAGCTGCTGGCCGGTCAGCAGGAAATCAAGCTGGGCAGCCTGACCCCCACCCGCGACTTTAACTATGTTAAGGATACCGCCCACGGCTTTATGGCCATTGCGGACTGCGATGCCGCCATTGGCCAGGAAATCAACATTGCCACCGGCGTGGAACATTCCATCGGCGATTTGGCCAATGAGCTGATTGCCCAGATCAACCCCAGCGCCAGGATCGTCTGCGAAGCCGAGCGCCTGCGCCCCGAAAAGAGCGAGGTCAACCGCCTGCTGGGCGATGCCACCAAGCTGCGCACCCTGACCGATTGGAAACCGCAGTATACCTTTGAACAGGGCCTTGCCGAAACCATTGAGTTCCTGCGCGGCAACCTGGACCAGTACAAGGTCGGCCAGTACATTCTGTAAGGGCGGTTGTAAGGAAGTTTTATGCCAATAAAATTACAAAAGCTGCCCGCCGCTGTGCGGTGGGGGCTGGCTGTGCTGTGCGCCGCCGTGTGCGGCGTGCTGTGGGCCTATTACTGGCGGGTGTTCTTTGGGCTGGATAACCGTGTGTCCCCCCTGGTGGTTACACTGGGGTGTGCGGCCTTTCTGGAAGTATGTCTGCTGGCCGGGTATTGTGTGCGGCGGTTTGCAAAAGGATTTGCGGCAAAAGGGGCCGTGTGCATCTTTTTGTGCGGGCTGTTGTTTGCATTTGCCAACCCGCCGCTGCAAACGCCGGACGAAGCCGACCATTACCTGCGCACCTATGCCATCTCTACCGGGCACTTTGATTTTGATGCTTCCCGCACCTACCCGGACGATGTGGCCTACCTGCTGGAAGCGTTCCCCGGTGCATGGGTGAATGCGCATACCTCTGCCGGTGTGGGCACTGACCCCGATACCGGGGCGGAAAAGGCCTATAACACCGCGGGCTATGCCCTGAAGCAATACGGCAAGGACGGCGCAGTGCAGAGCATGGCGGACAGCTTTGCCCTGTACCTGGCGCACGATGTGCGGGATTCTGTGCCGGACCCAGTCAGCGAGCCGGTCAGCTTTCTGGTCATTCCATTCCTGCCGGGTGCGGTCGGTATGGCGCTGGCACGCCTGCTGGGCTTTGGCGCGCTGGGCTGCCTGTATGGCGGGCGCATCGTCAACCTGCTGGCCTACACGCTGTTGTGCGCGTTGGCGCTGGCCAAAGCGGAGCGTTACCGCCCGGCCTTTGCGGCCATTATGCTGCTGCCGATGTCGCTTTTTATGGGGTCGTCGCTGAGCTATGATGCAACCCTGCTGGGCTGCTATTACCTGATGCTTGCCCTGCTGACCCGCAAGGAGTGGAACACCCAAACGGCGGGCATTTACACCGCCGCCTGCATCTTTGTCAATATCGCCAAACCGTACCTGAACCTTTTGTGGGTGCTGCCCATCTTTTTGGTGGCAAAGCGGGAATGGCACGCCAAGGGACGCCGCCCGCTGTGGGCGCTGGGCGGCTTTGGCGGTGCTATGGCCGTTACCCTGCTGACGGAATGGTACGGAACGGCGTTCCGCTATAACTATCCCATCATTGAGCGCCAGGGCGGCAGCACGGTAAACGGCGGTGAACAGCTGGCCTTTGTGCTGCGCAACCCTCTGCGGACCATTGCTGCGTTCTGGGGGACCCTGGGAGAGAATGATTTCTTTATTGGGCAGCTCGGCCTGTTCGGCTGGAAGGACCTGCCCATCAGCTTTTTGAACCTGACCGGCCCGCTGGTGCTGCTGTTGGCCGCCCTGCTGGCTGCTGCGCAGCCAAAACGCGCCGATGCGTTCCCCACCCACCGCCGCGTGGGTGGGGCGGCGCTGCTGGCGCTGGTGTACGCCGCCGGTGCCATGGCAGCCATGTATATCACCTATACCCCGGTGGGCATGGTGCGCATTGTGGGGCTGCAGGCGCGGTATTTCCTCTGCGTCTGGCTGGCATTGCTGCCCGCCCTGGCCGTACTGCTGCGCAAAACCATCCGCCCCGCCATCACGGAAGAAAAGGCCGAAGCGGCCATCACCCCGCTGTGCGCCTGCTATGCCGTTTTTGGCGCTGTGCTGCTCTTCCAGCACTACTTTGTGGGGCCGGTGTACGTCGTATACGCGTGAGCTGGCTTACGCGTATATGAGAGAATAGTTAAAAAGAATAATGGCGGTGTGCCTGCGGCACGATCAAATCTGCGGTTTTTCGCGGCTTTTGCGTGATAGTCTGCGAATATAGAATCAGCCTTTATATGCTACCTTGCCCCAAATTTCTGAGCCGCCCACCGGGCGGCGGTCCACCAACATTATTCTCTATTATTTTTTAATTTCAATCCGGGAGGTGCTGTACCGTGCAGATTGTATTCGGCCTGCTGTTTTTGCTGTTCTTCTCCGCATGCTGTCTGTGCGTGGCGGCATGTACCCGGTTCGATGCCGCCCTGCTGCCGCTGCCCGCTTTGTGCGGGTCGGCCGTGGTGCTGTATCTGCTTTCCCTGCTGGGGCTTTTGCAGTTCGGCCATTTTATCATCATGGCGGTCTGGCTGGCCGGCGGGGTCTACTTTGGGGTGCGTGCCGGGTGGCGGGCTATCCGGCAGGCGCTGTTCAGCCCCGGCTTTTTGCTGTTTGTGGGCGGCAGCTGTTTTTTGTGGGTGCTGTTTGCTTTGCAGCAGCCCATGTTTACCCAGTGGGATGAATTTACCGCCTGGGGCCTTGCCCCCAAGATGGTGGCGGAGCGCGCTGCGCTGTATGTGGCGGATCCCATCAACCTGACGGCGAGCTTTACCTACCCGGCAACCAGCCTGGTTTCCTATCTCTTCCAGCGCGTACCGGGCCAGTTTTATGAATGGCAGTGCCTGGCCGGGCTGGATATTTTGTTCCTGGCCTGCATTGCCCCGGCGGCAGCTATGCCGCGCAAAAACTGGGCGGGTGCTGTGTTGGTGTTTGCTGCGGGCTTTCTTCTGCCGTTCTTTTTCAGCGTGGTTCCGGCGGGCACCCCATCCACCATGTACGCCAACGCCATGGCGGATACCCCCCTGGCGCTGCTGTTTGGCGGAACCCTGTGCCTGTATGCCGCGGCGGGCGGGCGCAAAACCGGCTTTTTTGCCTGTGCCATGCCACTTGCCGTGCTGACCATGACCAAAGATATCGGTTTTGCCTATGCCTTGATCGTTACGTTCCTGATCGGGCTGGATCAGCTGTTCGGTACGCCGCACCCGGATACAAAGCCTGCCCGCATTTTCGGCGTATCGCTGGCAAAATGCAGTATTCTGGCGGCGGTGGTGCTGGCGGTGTTTATCAGCTGGAACCGCTATACCGCCGCCGTGACCCCAACCGAAACCACTGGGGCCAGCGTGGGCAGCGCGGGCCTGAGCTATGGTGCTGTGCTGACCGGCGGCATCAAGCAGCTGCTGGGCATTGGGCGCGAAGAACGCTTTGCCCAGATCATGCAGAGCATGGGCCAGGCATTTTTGTACCGCCGCGTCTGTTTGGTGGGCGCGCCCATCATGGCTGTCAGCTGCATTCTGCTGCTGTTCACGGCGGCCTTTGTGGCAGCGCCTGCCGGTGCCGCACGCCGCCGCACCGTGGTTGGCTTTGTGGGCGGGGCGTTCTGCTTTGCCGCGCTGTATCTCTTCCACCTGATTTTGTACTTCTACAATTTCTCCGAGGCCGAAGGCTCCGCCTTGAAGGACTATGAGCGTTATATCGCGCCCTACCTGCAGGGGTGGATGCTGTACGGCTTCTGTGTGCTGGGCTTTGCGGTGGGGCAGGGCAGCGGCGCGGCGCAGCGGCTGGGCCGTGCGGCGCTGGGGCTGGCCGCTGCGGCAGTGCTGGGTATTTTTGCCTGGCGCGGTGTGCCCGCAGCTGGGTTCTGGACCAACGCCGACAGCCTGTACACCCTGCGCCGCGATGTAAAGAACCGCGCTGAAGCAATGAACACCGTGCTGGACTGGCCGGACCGCGTGCTGGTCATCAGTCAGGGCGATGATGCCACCCGCTGGTACTACTACAAGTATGAGCTGACCGCCAAGGTGGTCAACGGCTATGGCGGTACCTGGTGGGGCAACGATGATTATTCCAGCCGGTGGGACTCCGACTTTATGAACCTGGTGGAAAGCCTGAACTGGACCTTGTATGACTTTGAGGCGGTCTGCACCGCAGACTCTCTGACCGCCTATATGGAAGAAAAGCAGATCGACTACCTGCTGATCGACCGCGCGGACGACTATCTGGAGCGGGAGTTCAGCAGCCGGTTCGAAGGCGGGCTGAAAGCGAATATGCCCGCAACCCTCTACCGGTTTGAAGGCCGCAGCAAGCCTATCGCCTTTACCCCGGTGGCTGTGGCAGAAAGCGGGGTGGTACAATGAAAGATAAACGCCCAACCAAGCGTTTTGCCGCCCCCACCCGTGCGGGCCGCCCGCTGCGCCCCCAGCAGCTGCTGATATTGGCATATGCCGCCGCTGTTATTGTGTGGCTGGTGTACGTGCTGGTGGGCAGCGTTGTGATGCTGAACCATAAAGCAGACGGCACTATGGTGACCCGCACCCTGACGGCGGATGACCTGGAATTTGAAAGCTTTGTCAATTATGATGACGATGAATGGCATACCGCGCCGGTGGATGAACCCGGCTGGTATCTTTCCACCGACAACGACCCGCACATCATCTGGCGGGGCGAAGCCTGGCTGGAAACGGTGGAGCTGGACGCCGTGCACTACCTGCCGTCCGGCAGCGTAGCATTGTATTACCTGCGCCCCGGCCAGACCGAGTACAGCGAGACCCAGAAAGTTTTTGCCCGCGTGAGCGGCGAAAACCAGTATACCTTTGACCTGGGCGGTCTTACCGTGACCGGGCTGCGCATTGACCCGGACAGTGTGGGCGGCGTGCCTACCCGGCTGGACGGCGTGGTGCTCAACCCGGTGCAGCCGTGGTACCTGCGCTTTGTGCCAAACGGCGGCCAATGGCTGCTGCTGTTGTTTGCCCCGGCTGTGGGGGCTGCGTTTGCCTGCCTTGCCGTTGATGTTTTCCGCAAAAAGTAAAAAAGAGCCCTGTGGGGCGGTGCGCCCATGGCTTGGGGGCACACCCGCAGGGCTTTTATGTTGTATAAAATGGTGATTCTATGGAGCTGCTTTGCATCTTTGCCGCGCTGGCGGTGCTGTTTTTGTTCTGCGCGTTCCTAACGCTCAAATGTAACCTGCATGCTGCGCTGGCCCCGCTGAGCGCGCTGGGCATTGCCGTTGCCTGGCTGACGGCTGCGGGCATGGCAAACTTGCTGCTGCCCGGCACTGTGCTGCTGTGGGCGGTGTTTGCGGGCAGCGGCGTGTGGGCGCTGGTGCCCCACAAAGGCCAGCGCCCGGCCTACCGCCGCCTGGTTACACCGGGGGCGGTGCTGTTCTGGGGCATGGCGCTGGCATTTGCGGTGTACTTTTTCATCCGCCAGCCGCTGGCAACCAAGTATGATGAACTCAGCCTGTGGGCTACCGCCGTAAAGGTGACCAAGGCGGATAACCGCCTGTATGCCCTGGCTACCCTTGGAACCCCCTGGCCCCAGACCCAGAACCCCGGCCTGCCGCTGCTCTCCTACTTCTTCCAGTTTTTGGGCCATTATGCAGACTGGAAGATCTATGTGGCGTATGATGTGCTGGCCGCCGCCGTGTTTGCCGCGGTGCTGGGCGGGCTGAACTTCCGCCAGTACCGCATTGCGGTGCCGCTGGCAGCAATCTGCTGGTTTGCCCCCTGGTTTTTGACGGTGTATAACCATACGATCTATCTGGATACCACTTATATGACCGCCTATGGCGATGTGCCCGCGGGCCTTGCACTGGGCGGCGCTGTGGCGCTGTGGCTGGCGCTGCGCAAAACCGGCGGCCCCAAGTGGGCCGTACTGCCGGTACTGGCGCTGGCGGCCAACATCAAGGCCAACACCTTTGTGCTGTCCCTGGTGGCGGCGGGGCTGATGGCTGTGGATGCCTGGCTGTTTGCGGAGCACCCCTTCAAAAAGGGCCTTGCCCGCCGCACCGGCTTTGCCATTGCCTGCTTTGCCGCGCCCATGCTGATCTATTATTTCTGGAACATCCGCTATGTGGGCATTCTGGTTGCCAAAAGTGCCAGCGAGGGCGGCACCGGCGAAACCAGCGCCCCCTTGTCCGCTGTGGTCATCAACGGCATCAAGATTTTGCTGGGCCAGCCGGTGGAGGGCTTTTACGCCGAGCGCCAGAGCCAGTTCACCCAAGCCATGGCCGATATGGGCCACCAGTTCTGGACTTCGGATGGTCGGCTGAGCATGATCGGCCAGGGCCGCAATGTTGTGGTGCTGATTCTGCTGGTGTTCTTGGTGGCGGCCATCTGCGCCAGAGGCCGCCAGCTCAAGCTGCGCATTGGCTGCATCGGGGTGCTGTCCCTTGCATGCTTTGTGGGGTATAACCTCATGCTGGCGCTCAGCTATGGCTTTATTTTCAAGCCGGATCAGGCCGTGGGGCTGGTGGATTATAACCGCTATATCTATACCTACTATATCGGCTGGTTCTTTATGGCGCTGGCCTGCTGGAGCACCGCCCTGCAAACCGCGGATGGCGAACAGAAAGCCCCGGCCCGCCGCTGGATTGCCCTGACGGGCCAGGCCGGTGTTCTGCTGATGGCCGCCGCCATGCTGGTGCGGGTGAACGGCATGATCCTGCCGCAGCTTTCGGTGCTGGGCTTCTCGGATGGCGAATTCGCCGACCGCAAGACCGCCCGCGCCGAAGCTGACTGGCTGCGCAGCGATTACCTGAACGAAAACGACCGCGTGTTTTTTGTCAGCCAGGGGGATAACGGCGAACACTGGTTCTCTGCCGTGTTTGATTTTTACCCCGTCCTGGTGGATTACTCCGGCGTGGGGGCCACGCAGGAGGGCGGCGGCGGAACCTTCGGCCTGCCGGAGCTGGAACCGCAGGAGGAGGGCGTGAAGCAGCGCTACTACCACCCCTACACCGCTGAACGCCTGGATGAAACCGTGCGTGCCAACGGCTGTACGGTGCTTTACCTGCAAAAGATCGACGATATCTTTGTGCAGAGCTATCAGAACCTGTTTACCGACCACCTGGCCGCTGCGCAGGCGGGGCAGACCCTGCTCTACCGCGTAACGGATGCCGGGTATGAGCCGGTCACAATGCAGATGAGCAAGGAGGCGGCCCAATGAAAGAGATGACATGGAAAAGCCGCCTGAACCGACTGTTTGCCCATCGCTTTGCCTTGCCGGTGCTGTGTTGGTGCGCGGCGCTGGTGTTCTGGCTGGTGCAGGGTGCGGTGGCTTTTGCGGGGGACAGCTCCGCCAAGGCAAAAGGCACCCTGACTGAAACCTCGATCCCCATTGAAAGCTGGCAGCTGGCCGAGCTGACCTGGGGGGAGCCGGGGGAGAACAGCGCACCCCAGGGCCAGCTGATTACCACAGGCGGCGACCCGCAGATGATTTTGGAGGATGTATCCGGCCGCGTGGTGCGTACCGTGAGCTACAACGTGGAGTTTGACGGCGATTCCCGCGAAATGTGCCTGTATTACACCACAAAAACGGGGGAGCCCTACAGCCAGGACCGCCGCGTCTTCCCCAAAGTGCTGGCAGACGGCACCTATGTGTACACCCTGCCGCGCACCCAGATCGTGGCACTGCGGCTGGATCCCTGCAGCCCCGATGAAAACAAGACCGTGGGCCTGACCTTTACTCCGCAAAGCATTACCCTGAACGCCGCCAGCACCCTGCCCGGCGGGGCAGATTACTTTATCCCCACCTGGTACCAGCTGTTCGGCCTGATCGTGTACCCCGCCCTTGCCGCCGCCGCATTGGATTGGCTGCGGGCCGTGGGCAGACAGCTTGCCAAAAAGAAACAATAACCCGACAATAGCCTGATACAACAAAGCACCGTGCCGCAAGCAGGAGAACCCCCTGCATGGCGGCACGGTGTTTGTTGTTGGTATGGGTGAAATCAGCAAAAGGCATCCCCCAGCCGAAAGCGAATGTATTCCAGGAACACGGCAGATGCTGGGGCATATTGCCATCGGGTGGTGCTGTCCTGGGCATTGTTCCCGGCCATGGTGGCCACCGGCACCGACAGGATCTTCGCCAACCTGTTCTGCATGGGAGGTGATGATCTGGAGGAAATGAAAAGCGGGCTAAGCAGCCAAAAAGGAATCACAATGTTGAGAATCTTGAATGACACAACAAAAAAGCACCGGACAAAAATTTGTCTGGTGCTTTTTGGTGCGCCCGCGGGAATTCGAATCCCGGACACCCTGATTAAAAGTCAGGTGCTCTACCAACTGAGCTACGGGCACAAATACTCAATTTGCCTGTTACAGCTTAAATATTGTAACAGGTATGGGAGAAAAAGTCAAGCTTTTTGCCGCATTTTCAGCCAGAAAATCTGCCGCAGGGCAGCTGGTGCAGGAACCTGAAGCATAAACGCATTGCAAAACAGAATAAATATATTGAAAAACAATAAAAATATATTGCAAAACGATGCGATATATGCTATGATAACAGCATCGGATATACCATAAAACATCAGGGGGAATGACCAATGCGTCAATTACCAGAAAACTTTTTTGGCTGGAACGACCACAAAAGCATTATGCTGACCAAGTTCGCCACCCTGGCGGCGGCCATGGGGTGCGTGGTGATGGTGCTGTGCGGGCCGCGCATCGTCAGCTGGGTTTTGGCGGTGCACGCGCTGCAGCTGGTGCATGGGCCAAAGCTGGGGTATTTTTTGCTGGGGCTGGGCTATTGCAGCGCCGCGCTGGCCCTGTGGATGCTGTATAACCTGTACATGTTTTTGGCGCGCATTGAAAAAGAAGAGGTGTTTACCCCTGCCAACGTGTTGGCCCTGCGGCGCATCAGCTGGTGCTGCACCTGGGCTGCAGCGCTCTGCCTGCCGGTGGGTGCTGTGCTGGGGCTGCCGTTCATCTTTGCCATTGGCGTTGCGGCGGCGTTTATGGCGCTGATCGTGCGGGTCATCAAAAATGCGTTTGCCCAGGCCGTTAAGATGAAAGACGAACTGGACTATACCGTGTAAGGGGGCGCAGAAGATGCCAATTATCGTCAACCTGGATGTGATGATGGCAAAGCGCCACATGGGGGCGGGGGAGCTGGCTGAAACCATCGGCATTACCCCGGCCAACCTTTCCATCCTGAAAAACAACAAAGCAAAAGCGGTGCGGTTTTCCACCCTGGAAGCCCTGTGCAAAGCGCTGGACTGCCAGCCCGCTGACCTGTTGGAATACCGCCCGGACGAAACGTAAAGAAACGACCTTGGGCAACACCGCACAATTCCCGCCTTGCGGCTTAAGCACCGCTCCGGCAGCTG
>ERZ779875.1028-NODE-1028-length-20427-cov-6.393432_pt1 | contig 20427 bp, 10 predicted proteins | sample MGYA00511246_ERZ779875 | MGnify/ENA primary metagenome ERZ779875 (study PRJEB29588, sample SAMEA2155093) | human gut metagenome | biome: human gut; feature: human-associated habitat; material: faeces | place: Denmark | collected 2008/2010 ... | reverse complement strand
CGTGGTCGGCGAGGAGACCGGCAAGATTGCCGTTGTCGGGCATAACGCCGTCATTCCCGCAGGGGAAAAGGTTGCCGCCGGCGCGCAGATTGCCGCCGACGCGCAGCAGTAAGGAGGGGCATACACATGAAAGACGTCATGGGTCTGATTTTTACAGGCGAAAACGATATCCATCTGGGCGAACTGACCAGCCTTCGTGCTGTCGCGGCTCTGCCGATTGCGGGCCGTTACCGCGTTATTGACTTCCAGCTCTCCTCGATGGTTCACAGCGGCATCAAGAATGTCGGCGTCATCACCCAGAAGAACTATTCCTCTCTGATGGATCATATCAGCTCCGGCCGTGAGTGGGATTTGCACGGCAAGCAGGGTCTGGTGATGCTCCCGCCGTTCCTGACGCGCGAAAACATGGGCGTTTATTCCGGTCTGCTGGACGCGCTCAAATCCAACAGCACCTATCTGCGCCTCTCCCGTCAGGAATACATCGTGCTGACCAACAGCCACACGATCTACAACATGGATTACACCGACGCGCTCAAGTATCACGTTGAAAAGGGCGCGGACGTGACCGTGCTGTATGCGCATGGCACGAAAGCCGTCGGCACCGAGGGCGAGAACGATACCTTCCTGTCGGTTGACGAGGACGGCAAGGTTACGGGCATGGAAATCGGTTCCTCCGTGCCGACCCGCGACTGCGCCTCCCTGAAGGTCTACATCACCAAGCGCGAGCTGCTGCGCCAGCTCGTCGAGCAGAACTATGTCTCCGGCTGGGACGATCCGCGCATGCCGACGCTGTGCGGCCTGCGCCGCCGCGGCTACACGCCCGCGTCCATCCGCAATTTCTGCGAGCGCATCGGCGTGTCCAAGGTCGCATCCACGGTCGACTACAGCTTTCTGGAACACTGCCTGCGCGAGGATCTCAACCTCCATGCCCAGCGCGCCATGGCCGTGCTGCACCCGGTGAAGCTGCGCATCACGAACTATCCCGAGGGCCAGAGCGAGACGTTTGCCATCGAGAACAACCCCGAGGACGAAAACGCCGGCACGCGCGACGTGACGTTCTCCAACGAGCTGTGGATCGAAGCCGACGACTTCATGGAGGAGCCGCCGAAAAAGTATAACCGCCTCTACCCCGGCAACGAGGTGCGCATCAAAGGTGCGTACATCGTCCGCTGCACCGGCTGCGTCAAGGACGCGGACGGCAGCGTGACGGAGGTCCTGTGCGAATACGATCCCGAGACCCGCGGCGGCAACACGCCCGACGGCCGCAAGGTGCGCGGCACGATCCACTGGGTCGATGCACACAACTGCGCCGACGCCGAGGTGCGCCTGTATGATAACCTCTTCGCCGACGCCGACCCCGAGGGTGACGGCAAGGACTATCTGGCGTGCCTGAATCCGGACTCACTGTCCGTGCTCACCGGCTGCAAGGTCGAGCGGATGCTCGCCGGCGCCGAGGCTCCGGCCGCGTTCCAGTTCCTGCGTCTCGGCTACTTTGCCGTGGATAATAAGGACGCGGCTCCGGAGCATCTGGTCTTTAACCGCGCCGTCGCGCTCAAGGACAGCTTTAAGAAAGCCTGACCGCAAAATCATGTATCCTGTCCCTCCCGCCGAAACCGGGAGGGACAAGTTTTTGTGACGAAAATGTGAATTTGCTGTTGACAAGCACGAGATACGGTGGTATGCTGTGCAAGCTGATATTTTTAAGTCGGTACGAGATACCGGCAAGGTGTCACGGTCAATGGAATCACTGCGGGTTCTCCCTGCGCGTTGCCGCCTTGTCTGTATCCGGACAGGGTGTTTTTTTATGCCCGGAGGAGGGATCGCTGTGGAGCTGAAATTCAAGGCAAAGATCATGGACGAGGCCGCTATCGACCGTACGCTCGTGCGCATCGCGCATGAGATCCTCGAGAAAAACGACGGCACGGACGACCTGTGCCTGATCGGCATCCGCACGCGCGGTGTGCCGCTGGCCCGCCGCCTTGCAAAAAACATTGAGAAGATCGACGGCGTACAGCTGCCGGTTGGCGAGCTGGACATCACGCTCTACCGCGATGATCTGTCCACGGTCGCGGACGCGCCGGTACTCAACCGGACGGACATTCCCTTCCCCATTGCGGGCAAGACCGTCGTGCTGGTCGACGATGTGATCTACACCTGCCGCACCGCGCGCGCAGCGCTCGACGCCGTGATGCAGCTCGGCCGTCCGGCGCGCATCCAGCTCTTTTCCCTGATCGACCGCGGCCATTCGGAGCTTCCGATCAAGGCCAATTACGTCGGCAAGAACATCCCGACCTCCAAGAGCGAGGTCGTGGCCGTCCGCCTGCAGGAAACGGACGGAGAGAACAGTGTCTGCATCCTCGAGAGAGGATAAAGAATAGATTAAATTTTCACGGGAGGAAAAAATCTATGAGTAAAAGCTCCATCGGTACCGAGCCGGTGTACGACGCACGTACACTCGGCAAGCCCAGAATGTTCATTCTGGGTCTCCAGCACATGTTCGCCATGTTCGGCGCGACCGTCCTCGTCCCGGCGCTGTCCGGCCTCGACGTCGCAACGACCCTGCTGTTCGCCGGCATCGGCACGCTGCTGTTCCACCTGCTGACCAAGGGTAAGGTCCCGGCCTTCCTCGGCAGCTCGTTCGCCTTCATCGGCGGCTACAACGCCGTGCGCACCATCGGCACGAACGCCGACGGCTCCGCCATTTACAACAACGACCTGCTGGCATACGCCTGCTTCGGCGTCGCCATCGCGGGCCTGATGTACATCATCCTGTCGACACTGTTCAAGATCTTCGGCGTCAAGAAAGTCATGCGCTACTTCCCGCCGATCGTCACCGGCCCGATCATCATCGCCATCGGCCTGACGCTCTCCTCTTCCGCCATCACCAACTGCCGTGCCAACTGGCTCGTCGCCGTCGTCGCGATCCTGATCGTCATCGGCTTCAACATGTGGGGCAAGGGCATGGCCAAGATCATCCCGATCCTGCTCGGCGTGCTCGGCTCTTACATCTTCGCACTCATCGTTGATCCCGCGGAGCGCGCCTCCGTCGCCGCTGCCGTCAGCAGCGCCAAGTGGTTCGGCCTGCCGATCTTCTGGAAAAACAGCGTGTTCCACCTCTTTGCCGGCCCGGTCGACAGCGGCGTCCTCTGGTCCGCCGTGCTGACGGTCGTGCCGCTGTCGCTGGCCACCATGGTCGAGCACATCGGCGATATCTGCGCCATCTCCTCCACCTGCGGCAAGAACTTCATGGTCGACCCCGGCTTCCACCGCACCCTGCTGGGTGACGGCCTGGCCACCACCCTCGCTTCCCTCTTCGGCGCTCCGGCAAACACCACCTACGGTGAGAACACCGGCGTGCTCGCCCTGTCCCGCGTCTACGATCCCCGCGTGATCCGCATCGCGGCCTGCATTGCGATCGTCGTGTCCTTCTGCCCGAAATTCGCGGCCCTCGTGTCCGCCATGCCGACGGCCACCATCGGCGGCGTGTCCCTCGTGCTCTACGGCATGATCTCCGCTGTCGGCGTGCGCAACGTCGTCGAGAACAAGGTCGATTTCACCAACACCCGCAACGTCATCATCGCCGCGCTCATCCTCGTGCTCGCCATCGGCATCACCTACTCCGGCAGCATCCAGATCGGCGTCGTGTCCCTGTCGGGTCTGGCTGTCTCCTCCATCGTGGGCATCCTGCTCAACGCCATCCTGCCCGGCAAGGACTACACCTTCGAGCAGGACGATCAGGGCGCGACCTCTGTGGACTTCAAGGTCTGAGCCCGCATCGAAACCAGATACGCACCGGCCGTCGCAGCGCAAAGCTGCGGCGGTCTCTTGTTTTTCCCTTCCCCATGGGGCGTGATTGTTAAATTTGTGGCCGGTTTTTTCCAAAAAATCAGTTGTAGTTTCGGAAAAAATGCGTTATCATGAATGTGTTTGAAAGCAAAAAAGAAACCAAAAATACAAAGAAAAACGGAGGAGCAACATGAAATTTTCCAGTAAGATCGAAAAATGCGGCCTCTCGCCCATGCGCAAGTTCGCGCCCTATGCAAACGAGGCTGCCAAAAAGGGCAAGAAACTCTACCACCTGAACATCGGCCAGCCCGATATTGCCACCCCCGCGGCCTACTTTGAGGCTGTGAAAAACTTCAGCCAGCCGGTCCTGGCCTACGCCCCGTCCGACGGCGTGCCCGAGATGATCGACGCGGTCGTCAACTACTACGGCAAGATCGATGCGCCCATCACCAACAAGCAGGTGCTCATCACCACCGGCGGCAGTGAGGCGCTGCAGATCGCGCTCAGCTGCATTCTCGACGAGGGCGACGAGATCATCATCCCCGAGCCGTTTTACCCGAACTACAGCACGTTTGTCACGCTGACCGGCGCGACCATCCGCCCAATCACCACGACCCCTGAGGAAAACTACAAGTTCGCCATCCGTGAGCGCGTCGAGGCCTGCATCAACGAGCACACCCGCGCCATTCTCTTCACGAACCCCGGCAACCCGACCGGCACGATCCTCACCGAGGAAGAGCTCCGTCTCATGGCCGACATCGCCAAGGAGCATAACCTGTTCATCATCGGCGACGAGGTGTACCGCGAGTTTGTTTACGGCGGCGAGAAGCTCATGAGCCTGCTGCAGCTCGAGGGATATGAGGACAACGTCGTCGTCATCGACTCCGTGTCCAAGCGCTTCAGCGCCTGCGGCGCGCGCATCGGCTGTGTGATCACGCGCAACGCAGAGCTCTACAACAACGCCATGAAGTGGTGCCAGGGCCGCCTGTGCGCCTCGACGATCGACCAGGTCGCGTCCGCCGCACTCTACACCGTCGGCCCCGAGTACTTCGACGCCGTGCGCAAGGAATACAAGGCCCGCCGCGACACGCTCGTCGAGGGGCTCAAGAAGATCCCCGGCGTCATTTACTCCGAGCCGAAGGGCGCGTTCTACGTCATGGCCAAGCTCCCCGTGGACGACGCGGAGAAGTTCCAGCTGTTCATGCTCGAGGAGTTTGACGACAACGGCGACACGCTCATGTTCACCCCGGCCGAGAGCTTCTACAAGACCCCACACACCGGCGTCAACGAGATCCGCATGGCCTACGTCATCAATCAGGACGCCCTCAAGCGCTCCATGGAGCTGCTTGCCAAGGGCATCGAAGCCTACAACAACAAATAAGCTGCATACGCAAAAACCGTCCGCTCCCGATCGGGAACGGACGGTTTCTTTATTGAATTTCGTTTGCTTTCTGCCGGCGTTTGAGATTGAGCAGCACGACGGCCGAGAGCACGCACACGCAGCCGAGGGCACTGAGCGGTGTGAGTTTTTCGTGGAACACGAAGATGCCGACCAGCGTCGCCACGACCGGCTCAAACGACGCCAGGATGGACGCCTTACCCGTCTCGAGCCCTGTGAGACCATAGGTATAGAGCAGATACGGCAGATAGCACGTGACAATGCCGAGCGCCGTGCACAGGCCGAAGCCCTTCCACGAGCCGAACATGACGCCGAGCGGCTGCGCCGCGCCCCAGATGATGGCCGCGCCGATGGTGGTCAGCAGGCAGGAATAAAAGTTGATGGTGTTGCTCGAATAGCCGCGGTCGAGCGCGTAGCGGGCAAAGATGCTGTAGAGCGCATAGCCGAAGCCCGCGCCGAGGCCGTAGAGAATGCCGACCGTGGAGAGCTTGTGCTCCCCGCCGACGAGCGACACCAGACAGCAGCCGGTAAACGCCAGCACGAGCGCGATGAGCTTCTGCACCGTGATACGCTCGTGAAACAGGATCAGCGAGAGGATCATGACGATCGACGGCGCGGTGTACAGCAGCACGGCCGCCGTGGACAGATCCATGATCGTGATGGCCTGAAAATAGCAATACGTGAAAAACAGCAGGCTGCAGATGCCGGCGCCGATAAAACACCAGATGTCTTTGAGCCGAATGCGAAACTGCTTTGAGTCGCGCACGAGCAGCGTGACGGCGAACAGCAGCGCCGCAATGCCGCAGCGCAGCACGATCGCGCCCGTGGAATCCACGCCATAGGTCGCCAGTGTGCGCGTGAACAGGCCCATCAGTCCCCAGAGGCACCCGGCCGTGATGACGGACGCCGTATATTTCTGCATTCTGCACCCCTCCAGATCAAGCTTTCGACAGAGCATGATATCAGGTTTCCGGACGGTTGTCAATTTGTGTGGACAAGAAAGTTTTGCGCGGCATTTGCGTTTGCCCACTTGTCAAGCCGACGCGGCTGTGGTAAGATAATTGTGCCGTTTGTAACGGTGCGCGGATACAGCGTTTTGCTCCGCCTCGGGAACCTCCCCGTGTCAAAATAGAGGCTTATGAGCGGCGGCCAATACCGCCGCTTTCTGTTTGCGCCTGTGATGGAATTGGTAGACATGCGAGATTTAGGTTCTCGTGCTTTCAGCGTGTGGGTTCGAGTCCCTTCAGGCGCACCAAAGCCCCCACGGCGGCTATTGTTGTATGGCCGCCGTGGGGGCTTCTTTTTTGCCATGCATCCACCGGCCGATCGGGCGCGATCGCCGCGCTTTCAGCTGCGCTGCGCCGAGCGCAAGCTCGTCGCGCGTCAGGCCGGAATAGCGCAGCATGAGCTCGTTTTTGTGCTGGCCCTTCACAGCGGCCTGCTGCTCGACCGGCACGGCGTAAGCGCCCTGCTGCAGCATCCGCCGGACGAGCACATCCATGCAGTCGACCCCGTCAAAGGCCGCGACCAGATTCATGCCCGCAGCACCGCCGCTGATGTGTACCACAGGCCCGAACTGCGCACGCAGGCAGTCCGTCAGATCATCACGGCGGGCTCTGTATTCCTTTTTCATGCGGCGGGTGTGCCGCTCGAGCTCCCCATCGCGCAAAAACGCCGCCAGTGCAAGCTGATCGAGCGAATTGGTGTGGTGGTCAGACAGGCGCTTTTGCGTGCACAACGAGGCGACCAGCTGCCGCGGCGCCACGATGTAGCCCAGCCGCACGGACGGAAAGAGCACCTTGCTGAACGTCCCGACGGAGAGCACACACTCCGGTGCAAGCTCGAAGAGCGAGGACGTCGGTGGAGCTTCATAGTTGAACTCGCTCTCAAAATTGTCCTCCAGGAGATACGCCCCGGTGCGTTTGGCGAACGCGACCAGCTCCATGCGGCGCGTCATGGGCATGATCGCGCCGGTGGGAAACTGCCGCGCAGGCGAACAGATGATGAGCGTGGGTTTGCGCCCGACCGGAAACCGCGCGGGATCTCCTATGTGCAGAAAATATGCGAAACCTTTTGCCATGAACACCGTCTTTTCCAGTAAAGGAAGGTGGTTATTTATGAAAAAAGCAAGACTGCTCCCCGCACTGATCCTGGCCCTGCTGTTCCTCCTCCCCGCCGGCTGCGGCAAACAGGCCACGACCGTATCTCCGTCAACACCGACGCCCGCTGAAACCGTGACCGCATCCGGAACTGCCGGAACGCTGCGCGTGCAGGTGCCGGACAGCTGGAAGTATGAAGTCTGCCCCGAAGGGACGCTCGACGACTCGGAAGCCTGCTTCGGCGTGAAGATCTGGCCGGACAGCGGCTCGGACAGCTGCGTGCAGCTCTATTGGTCGGACAGCTTCGGCGTGTGCGGCACAGGGCTGAAGGAAGAGACCCTGACGCTCGCCGGAGACAGCGTCTCCGCCGGGTATTATGACGGCGACAAAAACTGGACGTTTCTCAGCTTTCAGGGCAAAAACCACGGCATCGTCGCCTGGGCCGATCCGAACGCCGACTGGTTCGCGGACAAGGGCGACCAGCTGCTGGCCGTGCTCGATACGGTCGAATGGGAACCGGCAGCATAAATAAGGTCATAAAAAAATACGCCCCGCAGCAGAAGCTCTGCTGCGGGGCGATTCTTGTAATATGTTATTTCGCCTTATTTCACCGCGGCCGCGCCTACCTCGGGCCGTACGGGAATGCCGGAGTCACTCACTGTCTCAATATTCGAAACCGTCTATGCAGTTCATTTCATCCAGCGTGTATTGGTCAACGCTCCACTCCACAATCAAACCATCTACTTCCCACCACGTGGAATTATCCTGCCGGAAAACCTCGACGGCAAGTCGAGCGTCACCTTCATTTTTAAATACACCGAGGTTCCGGCTATATTCAAATTCATATTCCGCATCGTGAATGTAGACATTGGCCAGATAAACGAGCACCGCATGCTCTTCCACTTCGTGCGCAAAAACGACAAATCCGTTGGGATAATCACAAAAACCGGGAATGCTGCGATACTTTTCGATTGCTGCTGCCACCCGCTCCGCCGACGAAAAGCAGCCGAGCATCGCGCAATCCCCGTAGTGGAAGCGGCCATCCGCCAGCGTTTCCGCCCCGTGCATGTGCACCAATTCATAAATTTTCATCTGTCGTTTTCTCCATGACTTCTGTGATCTCCGCAAGCAGAATTTCTGCGCGGCACTGCCATGATAGCAGGCGTACGAAAACCTGTCAACACGCCAGTGCAGCGGTCGATAAAGGCTCCATAAGGCATATATCTCACGTATTTGCAAAAACACCTCGCAGCGGCAAGTGCTGCTGTGAGGTGTCTCTTTGTTATTTTGCCTCAGCGGGAATAGCGGCGGATGCCGCTTCCTCGGCCGCTTCGGCCTCGGGCTGCACGGCGGCAAAGCCCTGCGCAAGGCCGTGCTCGCGGATGTACTTGCGGTTTTTGTACACGCCGACGGTCAGGAACGGAACGACCACGACCGCGATGCCGAGATAGCCGCAGTAGCCATAGCCGTACTTGATGATGTTCGTGAGGCCGGCCATGGAGATGGACATGGACAAAATGATGATGAACGCGGACACGATGGCGCTGCGCACCGGCGCGGACTGGATGCCGCGGAACATCGGCAGCTTCTCAAAGCGGGCGACGAAGCCAAAGATCGTCGTCACGCCCGTGGAGATGAGGCAGAGCATGAGGCAGACACCATAGACCGCGGTGAGCGCGCGGATGCCCATCGAATTGCAGACGGTGAGCGTGGGGATGGTCGTGCCGCCGTCCACGGCGGTGTAGACGCCGCGCCAGCAGATGAGCATGAACACGGAGAGCACGAGCGCGACCGCATTCATGACAAAGGAGATCCACATGGCCTTGGCACAGCCCTGCTTGCTGCGCATGGTCGTGCCGCAGGCGATCATGGTCGGGAGCGTGACGCACTGGAAGCCGGCATAGGTGAAGGCATTAAAGATCGCTTTGGGGACATTGGCAAAGCCGGTCGTCCGGAAATCCGCGGAGAGCACCGTGAACAGCGGCGACTCGCTCTTGAAAATGCCGATGGCGTAGATGGTGATGGCGGTGACGAGGATGGCGATGCCCATATAGGTGGACGCCGCGCGGACGATGCCGGCGCCGAAAATGGTCAGGAGCAAGACGAGGCAGCCGACGGCCACAACGCCGAGATAATAGTTCACGCCGAAATAGCTCCGCAGCGCGGACGCCGCGCCCGAGATGGCCGCCGCGACGGCCATGAGCACCATGATGTAAAAGAAGATCTCAAACAGCCACTCGATCTTGTCAAAGGGGTGGTAGAGCGTCTCGAAGAGCTGCTTATAGCTCGTCAGGCCGCGGGAATTGTACATGATCATGGCCTCACGCATCGTGAGCGTGAGCAGCAGCATGGCCACGATGGCCGACACGATGCCGGCCCAGCCGAGGCCGACGTAATACGTGTTGGCCTGGTTGCCGGTCGCAAAGCCGCCGCCGGCGTGCGCGGAAAACAGCACCGCACCGACCGAGAAGGCGGCAAAAAACGGGGTCTTGGGTATGGTTCTGGTCTTGGTTTGGGTTTTCATGATTCGTTCCTCCTGCAAAATGATCTGATGGTTTGGCAGGAAAAAAGAAAACCCTCCGTCTTTCCTGCCATCTGGCAGAAGAGACGAAAGGCCGAAAACCCTCCGCGGTACCACTCTTCTTCGCCCCCAAATCAGGGGACGCACTCACACGGGATACCATCATATCCCTGCACAATAACGGGCGCACCCGTCTGCACCTACTCATCGTTCAGCGCAGCCGCTGTTCAGCCAGTTCGGCAGGTCTGTACGCTTTGTGCCTCGCACCACCCGGCACTTCTCTGAAAGGACGTTCCTGCTTACTACTCTGTGTCTTCGCGTTTGATGGCTTTATGATAACACCCGTATCCGGCGCGCGTCAAGGCACGCATTCACCGAAAAAAGTTGAAAAATTCGAAGGAAATTTGTCGGATCCATGCGTCCAGCTGCCGCGCAAAAAGCCGGCCGTTTCCGAAGAAACGGCCGGCTCGTGCTCAGGTTTTGGTATGTGCGTTACCGGGTGCGGCTCACTTGGCGAAGTAGTTATACAGGAAGCGCACCATATGCGCACGTGTGCAGTTCATCAGCGGGCTGAAGGTCGTGCTGCTCGTGCCGTTCGTAACGCCCTCGGCCGCAGCCCACGCCACGGCATCGGCATAGTAAGCCGTTGCCGGGACGTCGGCAAACGTCGTCTTGTTCTCCACAGCCGGAGCGCCGACATAGCGGTACAGGAACGTGACGCACTGCGCACGGTTCGCAGTCAGGTTGGGACTGAAGTGATGGTCATCCGTGCCGTTCGTGATGCCCTCGCCCACGGCCCAGAGCACCGCCTGATAGTAGTAGGCATCCTCCGAGACGTCCACGAACGGATTGTTCATCGACTTGGGCGTCGGCTTGCCGGCGGCGTTCCACAGGAACATGACCGCCTGCGCGCGGGTGCAGCTCATATCGGGCGAGAAATGATCCTTGCTCGTGCCGTTCGTGACACCCGCATCTGCGGCCCACTGGACGGCGTCGTAGTACCAGGCGTCCTCCGCCACATCGACAAAGACGATGGCGGGCTTGTCCTTCGTGAACGCTGCCGTGACGATCTCGCTGGCCGTGCAGCCGTCCTTGACGGCGATGGCCTTGACCGTTGCGGACTCCGTGAGCGTGAACGCGCCGGTGTAGAGCGTGCTGTCGGCCGTCGGGTCGCTGCCGTCGAGCGTGTAGTAGATGCGCGCGCCCTCGGTCGCACAGGTGATGGTGACCGTCTGTTTGCCGGTGAAGGTGCCGCCGTTCGGGTCGATGACCGGAGCGGCCGCAGACTGCAGCACGGGGATCGTCGGCGCATTGCCCTGGCGGACGATGCCGTCGAGCACCCAGCTGTCGATCGTGAGCTTGGCTTCGCGCACCACGATGTCAAAGTCGGAAATGCCCTGGGCAAGTGCCGTGCGCAATTCCTTATCCTCGCACTGGTTGTCGTTGAGCAGGTCGCGGAAGGCCTCACTGCGGAGCTCCGCCGCGGTCATGCCGGCGGTCTCCTTGACAACGCCGGTGTTGCCGAGCATGGTCACGTTCTCACCGACCGCCTTGGGCTCGGCGATGACCGAGTTGCCGGAGCGCTGCTCCTGCTCCTTGTTGAAGTAGCCGTAGATGATCGTGCCGATGGCGGTGTTGCGGCCGGTGATGCCGCCGATATCGCCGGGGGCGTTCTTGGACACCAGCTTCACGTCGGCGTAGTTGTTGCCGGCCACACCGGCCTGCATGCCGGCGATGCCGCCGATGGTGGCGGAGTTGACACCGGCCTCGGCATAGATGCTGCCGCGGGCATAGTTGTTGGCGACGATGGCAAAGCCGTCCTGGCCGACAATGCCGCCGGCGAGCGCCGTGCCGCCGGTCGAGATCGACGTAATGTCGACCTGCGCGCCGCAGTTGAGGATCATGCTGTTGTAGCAGTAGGCCGTGATGCCGCCGTTCTGGCTCCAGTCAACGGACTTGTTGTAGATCGTACCGGAGACGGTGCAGTTGTTGATGACGGCTCCGGCGCCGGTCTCGCTGTTGTCGGTGACACCGGCGATGATGCCGGCATAGGTACGCACGGCATCCAGACGCGCGATGTAGATCTCCGCATCCGCCACGGCGAGATTGCGCACGACTGCGCCGTCAATGCAGGCGAACAGGCCGGCGGAAACATAGTCCGCAGGCGTTTCCTGCGTGCCGATCTTCATGCCGCGGATGCAGTGGTTCTGCCCGTCGAAGATACCGGCAAAGTAGTGGCCGCCCGCGCTGCCGACCGGCATCCACTGGGCGTCGCCGAGGTCGATATCGGCCGTGAGCACGATGTACTCACCGTCGAAGTGCTCATCGGCGTTGACCGCCGCGGCAAAGGCGCGCAGCTGCGCCGCCGTTGCGATCTGATATGGATCGTTCTGCGTGCCGGTGCCGCCCGCGAAGATGGAGGACGGATCGGCAGGATCATAGGTGCTCGTATCGCCGAGCAGCGCCTTGTTGACGGCGACGGACAGCGCCGCTTTGAGCGTCTGGTCATCGCTCGTACCGTCGGAGGCGTTCTTCACAGTCTGGTCTTTGAGCAGCGCCGCGAGAATGCTCTCGCTGTTGGCAGCGTCAAAGTCGGCCGGGGCGACGACCTCGGCGGAGACGATCTTCTTGTCGGCCACTGTGATGCGCACGATGACCTTCTTGTTCGCGTCGCGGCCGTAGTAGGTGCCGTCCTTGTAATCGTAGTTGATGCTCGGATCCGGGCGCTCGACCGGGACATAGGTGATGTTTGCGTTGTCGGTGCCGAACACGACGGTGCCGTCCTGAAGCGTCCAGGTGCGCAGCGCGGCGGGCAGGTCGTCCTCCGAGATCGGGAACGCGCCGAAGTTGCCGTTGAGCTTGTCGGCGAGTGCCTGCGCGGTCATGTCCGCTGCCGGGAGCGCCTCGACGTTGCTGACGAACGAGCCGCTCATGAATTCGCCGTCCTCATTGTAGCCGGACGGGACCTGGCTGCCGAACGCGACCGGCGGGTCGAATGTCTGATCCTTGATGGTCAGCTGCGCGCCGTCGCTGAAGTAGGAGTCGTAGCTCTCGCTGATGGCGGTGGCCATACCGGCGATGGCGCCGACATAGCGCGTCCAGCTGCGGGAGGTGCAGTTGCTGGTGGTGTAGCAGTTAGCGATGGTACCGGCCTGGCAGCCTGCGATGCCGCCGAGGTAGGTCACGCCGCCGTCGTCCACGTTCTCGCGGTCGGTCTCACCGGAGATATCGCCGAATGTGTAGCAGTTAACGATCATGCCGTAGGCGTTCATGGCAGTGATGCCGCCGGCCTCGGCGTTGGCCGTCTTGCAGAAGGCATCGAGCGTGACGTCGGTCCAGGAGTTGAGGATGTAGCTGCGCTGGCTGTAGCCGATCAGGCCGCCGGCAAAGCTGTTGTTTTTGTACTCGCCGTCTTCGGTGCGCACGGTGATGTCACCGGTCGCCCAGCAGTTGTTGATGATGGCAAGGTCGCAGCAGCCGGCCAGCGCGCCGCCGATGGCGGACTCCTTATCGGCCATGAGGTGGATGCTGACGTTCTCCATGCCGAGGTTTTCCACAACGGAGCCGTTCATGAGCGCTGCGAACAGGCCGAAGTACACGCGCTGCTCCGCACTGACCGGGGCGGTCTTGCTGCCGATGGCCATGTTGGAGATCTTGTGGCCCTGGCCGTCGAAGCTGCCGCGGAAGGCCTGCGTGCCGTTGGCCAGGTGGCCGATCGGCGTCCAGGCTTCGCCTGCGAGGTCGATGTCCGCGCCGAGGACGATGTATTTGCCGGAGTAATCCGTCTTGGCAAACGAAGCCGCAAACGCCTTGAGCTGGTCAGGGTTCTGGATGACCCAGGGATCGGCCTCCGTGCCGGAGCCGCTCTCGAAGAAGTCGAGCACCGGCGCGTCGGGCTGGACAAAGACGTCCGCGCCGAGCACGGTCTTGCCGTCGCGCGCTTCCCAGCCGTACCACGCGGCGGGACGCATGGCAATGAGCATGTCGGTCGTGAAGTCGATGTCGTCGCTCGTGAGGAACTTGTCCGTGGCGGCGAGACCCTCGGCCGTCAGGCCGTGGTTCATGGTGTCGACAAAGGCGGCGCTGGAGGTGTCCACACCGGCGACGTTGTTCGTGTCGCCGCTGACGAGATCGCCGATGGCGGTCGCGCTGCCGGACGTGCCGTTGACAGACACGGTAGCCTTGCTGTTATAGTAGCAGTCGGTCACGATGCCGTTGTAGCTGCGGCCCGTGGACATCTGGCCGATGAGGCTGCCCACGGCCGGTTCATCCGGCGTGATGGCCATCGTCAGTGCAACATTGCCGGCTGCGTAGCAGTTGTGGAACAGACCGGTCGCCTGGCCGACGAGACCGCCGACGGAGGCGCTTACCTTGGAAGAGGTCGTATAGCCCGAAATGGCCGTCACGTCGCCGAGGGCGGCGCAGTTGGCGATCATACTGCCGTTGGAGTTCGTGGCAACGAGGCCGCCGGCCGAGCACAGGCCTTCGGTGGATTTGACCTGCACGGTCACATCCGTCCAGGAGTTGGTGAGGTAAGCATCGAGGTAGAGCGATGCGGTCAGGCCGCCGCCATACGCCCACTGCTTGCCCTCCGTGCTGACGATGCCGCCCACGACGGAGCAGTGATCGATGCGCGCATTCTTGCCCATGCCGAGGTTACCGCCGACGAGACCGCCGACGAACGGACGTTCATAGTCAGCGGTGATTTTGCCGTACACTGCAACGTTGGTCAGGTTCAGGTTCGAGAGCGTGGCGCCGTTTGCCAGCACGTCGAAGAAGCCGACGCTTTTCTGCTCGAGCGGCGCGAGCTCGGTGCCGATGCGCACGCCGGAGACGGTGTGGTTGCGGCCGTCAAAGTTACCGGCGAAGTAGTGGATGGGCGTCCACGCACCGTTGAGGGTGATGTCCGCGTCGAGCGCGACATACTGGCCCGCGTAGTCAACCGCGTTGTCGCCGGTGGTGGAGGCGGCAAATGCGCGCAGCTGCGCCTCCGTCTTGATGACGAAGGGATCGGCCTTGGTGCCGGTGCCGGAGGCAAAGATGCTCTCGGCCTTCACGCCGAGCAGGACTTTGCCGTCGGCAGCGCCCCAGCTCTGCCAGACCGCCGGACGCATGGCCGCAAGGCCCGCGGCCGTGTAGCCGGAGAACTTGCCGCTGTTGATGAGGTATTCATCCGTCGCGGCGAGGCCCTCGGTGGAGATGCCCTGGTTCATAACGGCGGCAAAGGCGTCGTTCGTAACGTCGTCCTGCGCCGTGATCTTGTTGTAGTTGATGCCGCTGTACCAGCTGTCAGGCGTCTTGCCGACCGCGATGAGGTCCTTGCTCTCGCCGTTGACGGTGAGCACCGCCTTGCTGCTGTAGTGGCTGTCCACGACGGCACTGCCGCTCTGCTCGCCGATGAGCATGCCGGCATAGGCGTCATAGTCGCTGCTGGCATTCGTCAGAGTGACGCTGCCGGCCGCGTAGCAGTTTTCCGTCAGGAACGGGGCCGAGGCCAGCAGGCCGCCCGCTCTGGTGCGGTTATACTGCAGGCTGTTGCCGCTGGCGGTGACATCGCCGAGCGCGGCACAGTTGCCGACGAAGCTGCTGCTGCCGAACGTGCCAACAAGGCCGGCCGCGTTGGCAACATACTTGCTGCTGGTGGCCGCGACGTCGATATCCGTGTAGCAGTTGGTAACGTAGTTGGTGCCGCCGAGTCTGGCAGCGAGGCCGCCCGCGTACACGTGCATGCCGGAGGACGCGGAAATGGTACCGCCCGTGACCGAGCAGTTGTCGATGCGGACGTCGGCGCCCATGGTCTGGCCGCCGGCGATCAGGCCGCCGGCATAGACGGTATCATCCAGGCTGCTGCCCGTGCGCACGACGTTGACCGAAACGTCCGTCAGCTTGAGGTTGCTGACCGACGCGCCGTTTGCCAGCGTCTCGAAGAAACCGGCGCTGGTGCGATCCGACGGCTGCGCGCTCGTGCCGATGGTCATGCCGGAAACGGTGTGGCCGTCGCCGTCAAAGCTGCCGCCGAACTTGGCGATCGGCGTCCACGGCTCATCCGAGAGCGCGATATCGGCATCGAGCCGGATGTACAGGTTCGTGGTGCTGAGCTTGCCGTTCTGGGTGGCCTCAGCGAAACCGCGCAGCTGCGCCTCAGTCTCGATGCGGTAGGGGTCAGCCTGCGTGCCCTCGCCGCCGGCGAAGAAGTCGCTCGGATCGACAGGCTGATTGCTGCCCTCACCGGTCGGCAGCAGGCGGCCGTTTTCGACCTGCCAGCTGTTCCAGCCGTTTTCACTCATGCTCAGCAGGCTGTTCATCGTAACGCCGTTGCCCAGCAGGCCGACGGCCTTGCTGGAGAAATACGCCTGCGCATCGGCAAGCTTTTCCTCCGTGAGCGCGTCGGCAAGATTCGTCTCCAGCACGCCGGAGGTGAGCTCCGCCGACGTCAGGCCGGCGCACTCTTCCTGGTCGCTGACCGAGTAGCTGAGCGTGGAATAGCCGACCGCGACCGGCTCTGCCACCGCTTCATCGTTATAATAGGTCTGCGCCGCGTCGGCGTTGAACCAGCAGCGGTAAGCGGCCGTGCAATACGCCGGCGCGCCGGCGATGCCGCCGATGGGGACATCGGAACCGTCGCCCGCATCGGACATGGCGTCCATGTGCAGGGTCACGTCGGAGTAGCAGGCGTAGATCGCGCCGCAGCTGTAGCCGACAATGCCGCCTGCGCCGTACATCATGGAGCCTTCGCAGTAGTTGCCGATCGTGCCGAACGCCGCGCAGTTGATGACCGCGGAATCGTTGCTCGTCCAGCCGACGATCCCGCCCGCGCCGGTATCGCTGCCCTTGGCCACGATCTGCACGTCCGCCCAGGTGTTGCACACCAGGCTCTTGCCGCCGTTATTGCCGACGACACCGCCGACGTAGGTGTAGTTGTTGTCACCGGCCGCATCGCTGATGATCGTGCCGCTGACCCAGCAGCCGTCGATCACGCTGCTGTCGCCGGTGCCGGCCGCCAGAATGGCGACTGCAGGGTCTTCATCCGTGGTCTTGTTGTTGATGAACGCATCCTTGACGCCCAGGTTGCGGATCGCACCGCCCTTGCCGACAAGGCCGAAGAGGCTGGCATACTCATACGCGGCGGGCTCGGCTTTCGTGCCGATGGTCAGGCCGGCGATCGTGTGGTTGTCGCCGTTGAAGATGCCGTTGAAGCTGCCGCTGTCGCCGCCGATCGGCGTCCAGCTCTCGCCGGTGAGGTCGAGATCGGCGTCGAGCGTAACATACTGGCTCGCGTAGGTCTCACCACCGTTGACCGAGGCCGCGAACGCCTTGATCTGGTCGACCGTGCGGATCAGATACGGGTCAGACTTCGCGCCGGTGCCGGCGGCAAAGATGCCGGTGTCCGGCTGCTCCGGCTCGGTGACGAGCGCCTTGCTCAGCGCGTCGTTGACCGCGGCTTTGACGCCGTTGCTGCTCATGGTCGCGCCGGAAACACCGTCGATCTCGGTGCCGTTGGCCTTGACGATATCGTCAAAGAGCGAGGCGACATTCATAGTTTCCCAATAGCTCTGCTTTTCCTGGCTGACGAGTTCCACCTTGGCGATCTTGCCGTCGGTGATGGTCACTTTGACCTTGATCTCGCCATTTTTGAAGCCCTTTCCGGTGCCCTCATAGACACCGTCCTTGTAGCTCGTGCCCTCCTGGGCATACACTGCGGTCAGATCGCCGCTCGCGCCGGTGTCCGCGGCATAGGCCGGGAGCGCGCAGCCGACGAGCATGACCACCAGCAGCACCAGGGACAGGAGCCGTTTGGTGATTGCCTTGTTCATGGGTTGGTCATTACCTCCTGAAAAAATATGATATGTATATTGTTTGTGCATTCAGCGGATCTGTGTGCGGCCTCACCTTCCCTTTCCGCCGGTCGGTCCCGGCATATCATGCATGCAGTTGATTGTACAAAAGCGTCACGATCTGCGCGCGAATGCAGGGGGCCGCGGGCGAAAAGCAGTTGTTGCCCGTGCCCGTCGTGATCTTATTGGCGGCGGCCCAGCGCACTGCGGCCGCGTAATACGCATTTGCCGGAACGTCCGTGAACGTCTGATCCGCGGCGACCTCCGGGCTGCCGGCGGCGCGCCACATCATCGTCACCGCCTGTGCGCGCGTCACGATGCCGTTCGGGGAGAAGGTCGTGCCGCTCGTGCCGTTGGTGATCTTGCGTTCGACCGCCCAGCACAGGGCTTTGTAGTAGTAAGCATCCGCCGACACGTCCGTAAACGGGACGGTCAGGGAACTCGGTTCCGGTTTGCCGGCGGCGTTCCAGAGGAAGGTCACGCTCTGCGCGCGCGTGCACGTCGCGTTCGGGGCAAAGCAGGTGCTGCTGACGCCGTTCGTGATGCCGCAGCGCTTGGCCCAATAGACGGCTTCGGTGTAATAGGCGTCATCCGGCACGTCGTCGAACGGCGTGACCGGCATCAGCGCGCCGCAGCGGACGCAGACGCCGTTTTGATAGCTGTGGCCGAGCGAATCGCCGGCCGCGACCGTCAGCGTCTCACTGACGGCATCGCAGCGGTCGCACTGCACGTAATACTGCGCAGGCTCGGTGCAGGTCGCTTCCTGCGCGCAGGCGGCGGAAGCCTTGTCATGAAATGCATGGCCGAGCGGGGCGAGCGTGTCACGATAGGTGCCGCCGCAGACGGTGCAGGCATATTCCACCCATCCGGGCTCCGTGCAGGTCGCCGCCCGACGGGCGGACTCCACATACTGGTGCTCATGGGCCGACTGCAGCTGTGTGGTGTACCACAGGCCGCTGGTCTCGCCGCGATAGAGCGTCAGCGGGGTCTCCGTGCTGCGCACGCAGCGGAAATACTGCTTATCCGCGCAGAACTGCAGGCTGCGCGCCATGAAGCGTGCATTTTGAATGACAACGCGGCCATCCTTCCAGCTGATGAGCCAGCGGGCATAGCTGCTGCTGCCGTCCACGTCGGAATTGAGCTGGTCGCTGTTCGAGCGGCAGGCCAGATACAGCGATGACATTGCGCCGCCGAGCCGGATGGTATACTGTTCCGTCCCGGGCACGCGCGTGATCTGCACGGTATACGTGCCGAAAACGCCGGAGACATTTCCGTCCGCGTCCACGGTGATGCCGGTATTGGCAAGCGGCACGGCAGCAGCGGTGCTGCCAAGCGCCGCCCCGTAAACGGTGCCGTCACAGTGCAGGACGCTGTCACCGCCGCGCAGGACATACGTCCCGCTCCAGTCATCCGTGTCCGCCGTGACAGTGGAGAACGCAGGCGTCCGCCCATCCGGCGTGGCAAAGTATTGATAGAGCGCGTAGAGCGTTGTCTCCGCACCTGTGACATCATAGCGCTCACCCGCGCGGAGCACCTGCGCGCTCACGGCCGGGGTCTCGACCGGCTCGGTCGTCCAGCCGACGAAGTGATAATCCTGTGCGTCAGCCGTGGGCGTGCCCGTCGGCTGCGGGAGTGTGATCGGATCGCCGATATAACCGGCGACATCCGGCTGCGTCACGCCGTCCGGCACGGAGAAGTGCACGGCCGCCGGCGTCTTGGCAGCAAAGTGGATCGTCACCTTGCAGTCCTGCCGCAGTGCGGAAATGCGGAAGGTATTGCCGTTCTGCAGCACGGTCGCCGCGCCCTCGGGCGTGACGGTGTAGCCGGAGGCATAATAGCCGGTGTTGGCATTGGCCGTGACGGTCATGCCCCGCTGCGTCACGGAGCCGTGCTCCGGCGTGTCGGTGTCCGCCGTCAGTGCGTAGCGGTCGAGCAGCGCCCAGCCGGAGTTGACATCCTGCAGCGCATCGACATTGCCGTGGCCGGGATAGGTATCATCCGCGGAGACGACGATCGGGAATGCGGCGCGGCCGCGCTGCGCCTCCTCCAGCGTCGTCATCTGATAGTTGGCGGACATGCCGTTGGCCTGGCAGATCTGCGGCGAGCAGTCCCATGCGCCGCAGGCCGTCTTCATGTCCGTGATCGCCTCGGCGACGGTGCTGCCGCCGAGCAGGCTGTCAAAGAACACAGCCTCAAACGTATAGTCGCCGACAAATGTGACCGACTGGCTGTAACCATAAACGGCGCCGAGGCCGCGGTCCATGAGCGGCTTTTCCAGGCCGTCGGTCGCCATGCCGAGGCAGATCGCCATCCAGAGCAGGCCGTTGTTGGCCTGCGCGTCGGCGTCCATGTGGTCGGCAATGACCGTGCCGTCCACGAGGAAATATTTCATGCTGCCGCTCGTGCTGCTGTAAACGGCGTGCCCGCCGTCATAATCCGCCTTGGTCAGGCCGTCGCCCGTCTGCAGGCAGAGGTAAGACGTCGTGGCGCCGGAGGTGTAGTCCTCGCCGTTTTCGTAATCTGTCGAGCCGTGCGAGTCGAAGAAGACAACGCCGCCGTCCGTGATCGCGTCCGCAACGGCGTCGATCGTCGCCGCATCACCTTTATAGTAGTGATAGGTACCCTCGGACGCCTGCGCCACGCGCTGGGCCTCCTTCTGGTACTGCTCGGTGAAGCTGCGGTCAACGCCGTAGTACGGCTGGAACAGGTACACATCGCGCCCGTGCTGCGTGCCGCGCGCGGCGTAGGAGCGCGTCTGCACATCGGGCGTATCGTCAGCCGTGGGCT
>ERZ779875.1024-NODE-1024-length-20438-cov-9.791444_pt1 | contig 20438 bp, 18 predicted proteins | sample MGYA00511246_ERZ779875 | MGnify/ENA primary metagenome ERZ779875 (study PRJEB29588, sample SAMEA2155093) | human gut metagenome | biome: human gut; feature: human-associated habitat; material: faeces | place: Denmark | collected 2008/2010 ... | reverse complement strand
ATATTAACAGAAATTGTAATAAGAATAGTTGTATTTTCTTCATTTAGTTTATGTGTTTAGTGCTAAGCTTGCTAAAACGAAATCGGTTTATCAGTCTGCCATCCCGAACTTTTGTGAAAAATTTGGACTCTAATCATTTTATGTATATGAAAAGTTTCACTAATGTTCAGAATGGCCGACTGTATAATCATATCAGCAGGAATTTTGGCATATTTATTTTCCTCCGGCAGACAGGTTTTTCAGCCAGTAATCAGCCATTGTCTTTCGCAGATGCAAGCTGGTTCCCTCGCCTTCGTAAATTCCATGGGAACGCATCGGGTAAGAAATCTGTGAGAAGATTTTTCCGTGCCGTACCAGTTCATTGACCAACATTTCACAATTCTGATAATGGACATTGTCATCTCCTGTACCGTGAATTAACAGCAAGTTGCCTTTCAATCCTGCTGCATACGAGATGGGAGACCCTTTGCGGTAGCCCTCCGGATTATTTTGAGGAGTATTCATATAACGTTCTTGATAAACCGTGTCATACAGACGCTGGTCGGCCACAAAAGCAATGGCAATACCTGTGTGGAAAACATCGGGATAACGGAACATACTGTTCAGCGTCTGGCTGCCTCCGCCACTCCAGCCGGTGATACCGATACGTGCGGTGTCAATGAAAGAGTATTGACGTGCCAAGTCTTGGATGCCTCTTGCCTGATCTTCACTGGCAAAGGTTCCGACTTCTCCATAAATACATTTGCGCCATTCGCGTCCACGGGGTGCATTGGCACCACGGTTCTCGATGCTGACTATGATATACCCCAGGTTTGCCAAGTACTGGTGCCATAAACTTCCTCCGCTCCATACATCCTGCACGGTGGCGTTGGCAGGTTCTCCATAGACATCAATTATGACCGGATATTTTTTGCTGGGATCAAAGTTTACGGGTTTGATCATCCATGCATCCAGTTCCAGTTCTCCTGAACGGGTTTTTACAAATTCTTTCGGTTGCAGCCCCAAGGCTTTGTATTGCTCCTTGGCTTTTGCATTGTCAGTAATCAGACGTATACTTTTATGGGCAGGGAAAGACACCATATCGATTACAGGGGGAGTTTCCGAGTTACTGAATGTATGGACTGCCCATTTGCCGGACGGTGACATGATATAACGATGTTGCCCGCTTTGGTCAACAGGACTTAGCCGCTTTACCTCTCCATTGCCGAAAAGACGTGCCCGGTAGAGATAGCGCTGGGTGAAGTTGTCGGGAGAGGCGATAAAGTACACAAAACCTTTATCCATATCCGCACCTACTTCTTGAATATAATCAAAAGCTCCTTGGGTGATGGGCTTGATTTCTTTACCATCACGGCTTACACGATACAGGTGGCGCCATCCGTCACGTTCGCTTTCCCAAGTGAAATACTTGTTCCCTTTCAACCAACGCACATTGTCATTCGTTTCCAACCATGCGGCATCTTGATCGGTAAAGATATTGACGGGGGTATTTTCACCTATTTTCGCAATCCATACTTTATTGGTGTTTTGGGCACGGTTCATTTGCTGGATGAACAGTTCGTTGCAGCCCGGAATGAATTCCATACGTGGAATATAGTGGTTGCGTGCATCACCTGGAAGAGCCAGCCAAGTGGTGTTTCCACCGTCGGCTGATACATAGCCTACTTTTACAGCGGAGTTTGCTGTTCCGGCTTTAGGGTAGGGAAAACGTTGGATTTTAGGATAAATGGAATCTACATTATTGATGATATCAAACCATCCCGTACCTTGGGTATCGCTTTGCCAATAGGCTATGTATTGCCCGTCGGGACTCCAGCGGAAACCGTCGCGGCAGTTGAATTCTTCTTCGTATACCCAGTCGAATGTTCCGTTTACAATTTCATTATTTCCGTCTTGAGTTAGTTGGTTGATTTTCCCGTCAACCAGACTCTCTACATAAATGTTGTTTCTGGAGACATATGCTACCCGGCTGGCATCCGGCGAGAACTTGGCGAACATCAAGGTAGCTTCCGGCAAGCTTTTGCCCAATTGTTGCAGTTTGCCGTCTTTCAAATTAAGCACCCAGTAATCACCGCGGGTATCATAACGCCATACGCGACGGGTATTGGTATAGATCAATACTTTGGAGTTATCCTCGCTGAATACGAAATTGCGGACAGAGATAGGTTTTCCTGTTTGCGGATTCAGAAGCATATTGGCAGGGATCAGCACTTCTTTGGAATTGTCCTTTGCTTTGTAGGCAGTGACTTCGTATGCTCCCTCGGCATTTTTCTCTATTTTGGAATAACGTTCTCCATCTTTCATCCAGTTCACGTTACTTCCGCCTTCTGTCTTGATCAGTCCTCCGTATACGGCCTCCTCCAATGTGGGGATACGTTGCGCATGAGTTGTGGTTCCGAAACAGAATAAGCATAAGACTAATGTAAATAAGTTCTTTTTCGTCATAGTTATTATGAATCTTTTACTAAAAAATAGATGTCCATTTGAAAACACAAGTATGTATTGAGATTCCGGATATCTGTTTTCAAAAAACGGGCGTCTATTTTAGAAAAACGGACGCCTGCTCTTTTCTTTTTTATTTAATTCCTAATTTCTGTTTGATTGCAGCCGGAATAGCATCTTTATGCACCATGAGGAAAATAGTCTTGGCACGTACATAGCTTTCGGACATATTCAGATAACCGCCAAATGTATTGCGTTCTGTACCCCAAGAATTTTTGGTGATATAGTATTTGGTCCCGTTCTGGTCTTTGGTAATACCGGTAAGATGCATCAGGTGGTCATCTGTAGTGACAAATGCTTCATAACCTTCCTGACGGACTTCCGGAGTGACATTTACTTCGGGACACGGTTTTTCAAATTTGTAGGCTTCCGCCAGCATCTCTCTTTGTTCTTTAGGGTCCATTTTCTCAAAACGTGCACGGTCGGAACCCGAGAGATCTTCCGCTTTTTTCACTACCGGATTGATGGCTATACCATTTTTGAATGAAAAACCTTTTTCACTGACATCACCGTCCCAACATACGGTATATCCGTGGGTCAAAGCATAGTCGGCAACTTCCATCATTTCGTCCAGCGGAAGATTGTACATTTGTTCATTTTCCCAATTGTCGGGTACTTCCGGAGAGAATTTCTGGTAATACGGTTTGTGAGTGAAACTAGTCAGTTCGATATAATCGTCCATGTTCAAACCCAGACTTTCGGCAAAAGATTTCGGAGTGTACTCTTTTCCTTTGTAAGTGAACTTTTCAGGAAGTTCTCCTAGATAAGTATCGAAAAGGTTGTTGATCAGCTTGTAGTATTCCGGGCTGCGACGTTTCATCTTAACGGCTGTGTTTCCTAAAGCGTTGATATATCTCACCATTTCACCATGGTTATGTTTTTCTGAGTTATAGTTGATTCCGTGATATACTTCCTCGGGTACGATACCCACTTGGTTGAAAGCATTCTTCCATGTGTGTGAAAGGCTTCCTTGTCCTAAATTCCCGTTGCCTCCCCGGTAATAGTTGTCTTCCAATTGGTTCAAGTACTTTTGGCGTACAATGAACATTTCAGAAAGATCATATTCCCCTTTGCCCATACGGAGCAGTTCGGATTCCATGAACGAAGTGGTGGCAAAGCACCAGCAAGTTCCGGTAGAGGCCTGATTTTTGACTGGAGTTGCTTTCTGTGATGCAACAGTCGTGAATTTGTAACCACTTTCTTGTGCATACATGGCTGATGCACAGCATAGCAGTGCGGCTAGTGTGAATACTTTTGTCTTCATAAGTTTGTTTTTAATATGATAAGGTTAACAATTAAAAGCCGAAGCGTGACTCAATCCAATATTGGTTTGCCATTTCGTCCCAGCGAAGGATGGTGGCACCTATAAAGTCTGCCGTGTAGTCTGTGAGATAAGCACGGGCGGCTTCTTCCCCTTTAGATTGAAGGATACTTTGGTATTGTGCTTCCACAAATGGAAGTTCCCGTTGTCCTTTTTCCTCGAAATGACGAATATTTTTTTCCATTACTTTGCGGGCAGTTCCCCATCTTACAGCAGCCAGTTTGTTGGCGCGGCGATAGTGCCATAAGGCGGCGTCGTCGCGATAGCGGTGGTTACCGCAGATTTTATACATAGCAGGGAAATCAGTAATGCCACAGAATACCGGAACGCGCGGGCTTTGTCCGGGGTTGTCCATAGAGAACCATACCACACCGCCTACTGCATCGGGCAGCCAGTTGCGCAATTGGATAACTGTAGAATAAGCACATTGCGGAACTGCGATATTGCGTACTGATTTCACAACTCCCTTTTTAATACCGTTCAGCATATTCAGTTCATCGCCACGCATCCACGGATTGGCTTTCGGGCTGATAATGGTGTCTACTTTTCCGGTTTTTCTATCTTTTACCGTAACTTTCAGATTCTGTGTCATATCCAGCGGCGTTCCTTCGTATGTTTCCCGGAGCAATGCCATAACATCGGTTACAGATACTTGCTTGTCGGGTTTTACACTGATAGGCAGTTCTTCTGCTTCATAATCAAGCTTTAATGACGGTGCCAGTGCATTCAGGATAAAGTGCTCGCGGGTGCTGAAGGATTTCAGTTGGCCGGAGTAATTCTTTCCGCTATAAGCTTTCCAAAATTTAAAAGGCTCTTTTCCATCCCAATATCCTAATTTTTTAGCCACGTCAAATACATTTTCGGAAGCCATATAGTGGTCGGGATCTTTCAGATTGAGGGTGCTGATTCGCGAGATGTTGGCAGATACGCCTACATGATCATCCGGAATACGGACTGCCGCCCATACTCCGCCAATGTTATCTTTTCCTTCTCCGAAGACTTCGAAGTGCCATACTTCATCAGGATCGGCAATGGTCAGACATTCGCCGCTGTCGCCATAACCGTATTGTTTTATGAGATCTCCCATCAGGCGGATAGCCTCACGGGCTGTTGTACAGCGTTGCAATGCCACACGTTGCAATTCTTCAATCATAAACATACCTTTGGGATTTTCCAGATCCCTGCGTCCGCTTACGGTAGTTTCACCTATCCCCAGCTGCTTTTCGTTGATGCAAGGGTAGGAGGTGTCCATGAAGGCATATGTTTTTTTAGCTTGTGGTATTTGCCCCTTGATTTTTACATTAGTCTGGTCGGCTACAAACTCGGTATGCATACGGCCATCGTAAATATTCATTACAGTATCCCTTTCATAACTTTCTGCCGGAACCATGTTTACCCAGGTTCGGTACCAGCTGTCGCATGTATGACTGGTTATAACTGATCCATCGGTAGTTGCTTTCTTTCCTACCATAATGCTAGTGCAGCTTTCCGGATCCTTTGTGTAATTCGTTTGGGCTGTGACACTTTGTGCCATGACTAAACCCAGGATTGTTAAAGAGGCTAGTAGTTTCATAAAGGTCGTTTTATTACTATTGCGTTTCAAAAGTATATAAAAAAAACTATTATTCAGAACTTTATCGGTTTAATTTTGTAATTTATGTCTAATAATCCAGCCTTTTTTGTATTTTTGCAGCAAATACAAAAATTGGGAGCACATGACAACTAGTATAGACATAGCTAGAAGGATAGCAGAAGTTAACCATCCTCTCAGTAGAGAAAGTGTTCACGCATTAGCCGAAATCTTAGTTTGTAGAAAATATCGTAAAGGGGAGATTGTTTTGCAGGCCGGTGAGGTTTGTAAATCGATGTTGTTTATAGAAAAAGGAATGCTCAGACAATTTTATTATAAATATGATAAAGATCTGACTGAGCATATCGGTTATGAGAACGGAATGATTATTTGCATAGAGAGTTATTTTAAACAGGAGCCCACCCGCTTGATGGTGGAAACTTTGGAAGCATCCGTGGTATGGGAGTTACCCCGTGTGGAAGTGGAGAAATTGATAGGTCAATATCACGATATCGAACGTCTTTATCGCGGTTTTATCGAACATTCTTTGATAGAGTCACAGGTGAAGGCGGACACGCTTCGTTTTGAACCGGCTCATGAACGTTATAACAGATTGTTGCAGCTTCATCCCGAAATATTGAAGCGTGCGCCTCTTGTGTACATCGCTTCCTTATTACAGATGACTCCCGAAACCTTGAGCCGTGTCCGTTCTTCCTTGCTTTAGAATTGATAAATCAATCCTAGCCGGGTTTCAAAGGTCTTATATTTTATGTCCTCATGGTAGGAATAATGTGTGTGGCGGTAGTAATAGGACACTTCCATATTGGCTTTGAAGTGGGAGCTTAGATTCAGCTCGATAATCGGATTCACTACAGCGAGCATTACATTTCCTTTGTCTCCCTGCGCATTCAGATAGAGCGGATCTATTGTTTCCAAATCCTTGTGTTCGTATCCTTTCCAGGTAAAAATCTGGTAAAGATGCATATTCAGTGCGAACATGCCGTAACGGCCGAAGTCCAGAATGGTGTTGTTCTTTATGCTGTATCCGCTTCCCATATTGTAATTGCGGTCTATTACGTTGTAATAGTCGGTAAGGCTTCCACCCAGCAGGATGGCACTCAGGAACACACGCTGTTCCAAATTTACCAGGCTGTTCATTCGGGGGAATTTATAAATCATACCCGGTCCCACACTGGCAGCTTCCGAAATCTTGTAAGGGATACGCCCCGATCCGTCAATCACTTCCTCGGAATCAAAATAGTTGAAGTGCTGGAAGATACCGAACATCATTTCCATGCCGGTAGTGGTTTTCAGGGGAACACCCCATAGTTTGCCCATCAGGTTGATCTGGCTGATAAGAGGCTGGTTCCCGGAAAGACCGAAGGTGGCCCGCGCGGTGAAGTAATCGTATGGGCCGTCATTCACTTTATCGAAGGCATCTCCGTATTGTACCCGGAATTCAAGGTAGGGATTGTGCTCTCCACGGAACAGGTAATTGTCATCGGCCAGATAACGGTCACCGGCACCTATGGAAAAGTGTACCGGAATGCGGTCGTAATCGTGGTATTTGTAATGAGAGCGTTTTACTTTCCACATCTCGCCGGTTATCATTCGGTTCAATCCCCGCATGGGGCAGATCAAGGTTCCCAAAAACTCGCGGGTGAAACGTGAGAAACCACGCTTGGAGTCGTCCAGTACCAAAGAAGACATACGGTGCGTTACTTCTCCCAGGGCGATGCCGCCTAGGGTGGTTGCCATCAGGTCATTGATGGCGGGCGGCTCCACTTCTGCGGCTATTTCCCACATCAAACTACCAGCAAAGGCGTATGGAGCCGATTCCCAAAAGGTAAGTCCGTTGCTGCGTGCTGCATTGAAATAAAGATTTCCGTGATAGGGGTGGGCGAACAGGTTGGTGGAGAATTGGTCGTTATCCCATACAAAACCATGCTTGATATTGCGTCGTATGCTGCCGATACTGATTTTGGCAAAGTCTTCGTTCATTACATAACGGTCGAATGCCCATACTCCGACATTCATTCCGAAAGTTTCGGCGGCGGCACGCCAAGGGTGTTTTTTTTGCAGGCGAGGATCGGTGAATGTATACATGGAATCGGGGCGGTGGAGCATCTGGGCTGTGACGTTCCCGGCACTTAATGCCAGCAGGCAGACTAATGCGATATGCTGTAGTTTCATACTGTATGGATTAGTTTATACTAGGGTGACGGGGCTGCTTAAAACAAGATAACACCTGCTTCGAAAATAGGTTTTTTTTCGTAGAACTTATTTTTATCATAGTAGCGCGTCATGCCGTAACCACCCGATGCAAAGAAACTGATTCTGGATTTGAATTTATATTCCAGATTGATACGGGCTTGCAATGAATACATGCGTTCCGGTGTTTCCGCATCTTCATTTTCAAAGTTTTCTATATGGAAATAACCTAAGTCGCCACTTAGTTCCAGTTTGGAGGCGATGGGATAGTAAAGACCGGCACGGTAGAACACACAGCCCGAAAATTTGTCATTCAAATCCAGATAGTGTGTACCGATACCCAGCATGGTATAACTCCGGCGGTTTTTAAAACGCACGGCAGCATTCAGTTTGCTGGTGTTACCTGCAAACAGCATCATCTGGATACGGGTTTGGGGAGTGATATTCACCAAACCTAGTTTATGGGCGGTAGTATCCTTGCTATGGTTGATGATTCCTATTTGTATTCCTTTTACATTCCCGCCACACAGGTTGAGTAAACCGATTTGCGCGCCGCTTACTTCTCCGGCGTAGTTGCCGGGAGCGAACTGCACACCGCGTAACTTGCCTTGGCAAACATTGGTCAGTCCTGAGAATTGCAGGGCATTTTCCGTCTTGACGGCGATATTTACCGCACCGCAAAGCTGCAAGCCTCTGATTTCTCCGGCAGCGATATTGCTGATGGCGGAGAATTGCATACCATTCACGTTTACACCTACATTACCAATGGCTGAGACTTGAGCGCCTTTGGCTTTTCCGCCACTGATATTGAGCAGGGTGGAAACTTGTGCTCCGTTCAGTTTCTCGGCAGATACGTTCATCAGTCCGCCGATAGCGACGCCATTTTGTGATTTTCCGGCAATGTTGGCCAAGCCGGCTATCTGAACTCCTTGGGCTTTGTTGCCGGCCAGATTCATCAGACCGCCGATGGTAACTCCTCTTGATATGTTTCCGGCAATGTTGCCTAATCCGGAAATTTGGATACCGTTGGCTTTCCCTCCGGCAACATTCATCAGTCCGCTGAGCATGATGCCATTGGCATTGCCTCCGGCTACATTGGCAATACCTCCCAGTTGGAAACCGGAGGCGTGGCGTCCGGTAATGCTGGCAAGGCCGGAGATTTGGAAACCCGTCATATCGTTTTGTACAACACTGGATACAGCGTTGATACCGATTCCTTTCAGTTGATAGATATTTGTAAGCAGACCGATATTCAGATAAGTGGTTTTGACACTGTCTTTCTTCGCGGAAATGTTCAAGGAGATGTTGGGGCCTTTTTTAAGCTTGTCCTTTTTCTGGGCAAAAGCAGGAGTTGACATACCTGCACAATATCCTAAAAGGAGTATTGCTGCTATACGCATATTCATTTTCATACATTTTTAGTTTCTTGGGTGCAAATGTAATAAAAATGTAGATATAAGGGGGAATTATGGGGAGAATTGATCGGGGTGCAAGAGTAAAATTATGTTTTGTTTTGTCTCCTTTCACGCATCATGATCCAGGTGTCCATATATGCGGATGTATAACCTGTAACATCTATAATGTATAGCCTGCAACATCTATAATCTTCAGACTTATACATTATATATGTTGCAGGCAGGTTCTTTTTTCTGCCAGGTGTTATTTTACTTCCTGATATAAGAAACGTTTGATACTCTTTTTAGGAGTTTTCTCGAATTCTTCCGGATAGATTTTTACACGGGCTATTTGTGAATATGCAGGAAGTTCTGTATTCAAGTTGATACGGTTCTCTTCCATAGCCTGTGCTATCGCGTCATTATCCAGCCCATGAGCAAAGGCATCGTCGAAATCGGGATAAACCAAAGCCGCCAGTTTGCTGTCTGCCTGCTGTATGATAATGCTTTCTGAAACGAACGGCATGTTATTCAATTTATCTTCAATCTCTTCCGGATAAATATTCTGTCCCGATGGACCCAACAGCATGTTTTTGCTGCGTCCCTTGATGGTAACGTTGCCTTCCGCATCCATAACACCCAGGTCACCGGTATGCAACCAGCCGTCCTTGTCTATCACCTCGGCGGTAGCTTCGGGATTCTTGTAATAGCCTAACATTACATTAGGTCCTTTGCATACTATCTCACCTACTATATTCTCAGGGTCGGGGCTCAATATTTTGACTTCCATACGGGGAGCCGCCTTTCCGCAGGAACCCGGCTTGAAATATTTCCAATCTTCATAACAGATAATCGGAGCACACTCAGTCATGCCATATCCCACGGTATAGGGGAAATCTATACTTTTCAGGAACTGCTCTATTTCTTGATTGAAGGCGGCACCTCCTACAATAATTTCATAGAAATTACCTCCGAAGGCATTTATCATCTGTTCGCGGACTGTGGCTTTGATTTTATCATTGATGATAGGAACTTTCAGTAAAATCTTCATAGCCGGGGTTTCCAGTTTGGGCAGTACATTCTTCTTGATGATTTTTTCGATAATCAATGGAACGGCTACTACCAGATTGGGTTTCACTTCGGAAAAGGCTTGGAAGATGATTTTCGGACTGGGGGTACGGGTCAGGAAATAAATATGGCATCCCACACAGAATTCATAAAGGAACTCGAAAGCCAGTCCGTACATGTGTGCCATAGGGAGCATGGAAACCAGCTTGTCACCCGGATTCATTTTCAAGACATCAAAAGCGAACTGGGTATTCGACCACAATGCGCGGTAAGGAATCATCACTCCTTTGGAATAACTGGTCGTGCCGGAAGTGTAGTTGATCACAGCCAGTTCTTCCGGTGTATCCCGGCGGTAGCTGACATGTTCCCGGCGGAAATTGCGCGGATATTTCTTTCCGAACAGTTCGTTCAGATGATCGCGTGCATAGTCCAATTTGGAACTGCGGGAAACTAGCAGGGTATAGTCATTCATCAAGATAACCCCTTCTAACAACGGCATGGCATTTTCATTCAGATTTTCCCATACCATATCGCCCACCATCAACAGGCGTGCTTCCGAGTGATTGACTATATTATGAATGTTGTCCGATTTGAATTCGTGAAGAATGGGAACAATCACTGCCCCGTATGTAACGGCAGCCAGGAAAGTAACTCCCCAATGAGAACTGTTGCGGCCACAGACAGCTATCTTGTCTCCTTGCTTGATGCCGCTTAATTCGAAGATGATGTGTAGCTTTTCTATTTTGCGGGCTACATCTTTATATTGTAATGTGGCACCTTTATAATCTGTAAGGGCATCCAAGTCCCAGTTTTTCTTTATACTGTCTTCCAGGAAGGCAATAAAACTCTGCTCCATTGTATATACTCTTTTGTTTATATTTTGCACAAACTTTAATCAAATGTGCAAATATAAGACTTTCTTTGGAGCATACAAATTAAACAGAAGGAAAAATAGTGATTAGTGGTTAGTGGTTAATGAGCTGCGCTGTGATGTCGCATGGATATGAACCACTAATCACTAACCACTGATTTTTATTCTTTGCTGCTGAAATACTTCATGAACTGTGTACGTTCAAACGGATTGCTGGCTCCGGTAGACAGTGCGTTCATCGAACTCTTGAATTCGCTGATGTCCTTGTAGCCTTGCCGGTTCATCCATTGGGTCATTTCATTTGTCATATCTGCAATGACCTGATTGCCTCTTTGGTAGATGACACTGCACAGTTCTACAGCGGAAGCGCCTGCCAGAATTGCTTTGACTATCGCTTTTCCATCGTGCACACCGCCCGAAATGGCATAGTCTGTCTGAGGAACTTGTGCCGAAGCGATAGCAGTCCAGCGCAGTCCGTTGGACAAGTCGGCAGGAGTACTGAATACATCGCCTGCAGAATATGTCATGGTGTCGATATTGATATCCGGCTGGTAGAATCGGTTGAACAATACCACAGCATTGGCTCCGTTGGCATAAAGCTGGTTGATCAGTGCGATGGGGTTGGTCAGATTGCTGCCCAGTTTCACAATGACGGGGATGGAAATCTGTTTCTTGATGCTGCTTACGATATCGATATGACGCTGTTCGAAAGAACCGTATTGATATTCTTTTTCGGTCTGCAAGGAAAGGATGTTGATTTCCAGTGCGTCGGCTCCTGCTGCTTCCACGGTACGGGCAAAGTCTGTCCATTCTGAGTTGCTGAAGCAGTTGATGCTGGCAATGACAGGAATGGTGCAAAGCTTTTTAGTCTGTTCAATCAATGAAATATATTCGTTCAATGCATGAGAGCGTACATATGTGCTCAAGTAGTCATCTCCTTCGGGAGAGCCATAAGTAGCCATGTGATGTGCTTCCATCATGATCTGCTCTTCGAAAACTGATTTCAAAACAATGGCTCCGGCGCCTGCCAGCTCCAGTTTCTTGTTCTTTTCAGCGCTGTTTGTAAGGCTGGAACTGCTGATGATTATAGGATTGCGCAGTGACAACCCGGCAAAAGTGGTTTTTAATTGAGTCATATAAATAGTAGTTTTAATAGTTTCGTTCTCCAAAGATTTTGCTTCCTACCCTGACTAGCGTACTTCCGGCTTCCACTGCCAGCGGATAATCGTGTGACATACCCATGGAAATTTCTTTAAAGTATTCTGAATCAGAAAAATAGTTCTGCTTTATTTCTTTGAAGAATGTATTTAAGGAACAAAATTCTCTTTTGATTTGTTCGTCGTCATCCACATTGGTCGCCATACCCATCACTCCTGATAAGCGGACATTTTTCAAATCCTTCCATCCGCCTGTATCCAGCATTTTCCTGCATTCGTCAAAAGAGAAACCGAACTTCGTTTCCTCTTGGGCGATATGTATCTGCAATAAACAAGGGATGACGCGATGGACTTTGGAAGCTTGTTTATTGACTTCAACCAACAATTTATACGAGTCTATGGCATGTATCATAGCTACATAAGGGGCCATGTATTTGACTTTGTTTGTTTGCAGGTGGCCGATGAAATGCCATTCAATGTCTTTGGGCAGGGTTTCATATTTCTGAGTCATTTCCTGCACGTGGCTCTCACCGAAAATACGCTGGCCGGCAGCATACGCTTCTTCCAACGCCTCGTTGGGATGGAATTTGGATACGGCTACCAGGCGGACACCCGCAGGCAGTTCGGAAAGAACTTCTTTTAAATTTGCTTGAATGCTCATTATCTGTTATACTTTCTATTTTTTTATCAGGCTTTATTCGGTTTTTCCGGCATCCGGAAATTCAGGTTTCACATCCGGTTCGGCTTCGTATGGGTAAACATCCATGATGGCGGTTTCGGCTACGGACGCAATCACGTAGTCTGCCATTGTACCTTTCATTCCTTCGTCCAGTTTCTTTACAGCATCGCGAAGATCGGAAGCCTGTACCAATACGGTAGTGGAGGTCTTTTTCTCCGCTCCGCTTTTTTCGTCCAGCGTGATGAAGAACAGCTTGCACTTAAACCAGCGGTCGGCTGCATCTTCTTCAGAGGGGAACAGTTCGCTGTAGTTGGCGCGTTTGATGTCCGAAACAGTGAACTCGCCGCTGATATACGGAGTGATTTCTTCAATAATACGGGCTTCTGCTTCAGTAAAGCTCAGCGCGTCAACCAAATAGGGTTCCGTTACTTTCTTGTTCATGCCGTTTTCCATGACTTTTTCGTAACGTATCTTACATTCAAACCAAGTATGCATCATAAAAGTTTATTGTTTTATTGAATATTAAATTGGATACAAAGATACAATTTATTTAATCTTCATCTCCCATTTTACTTAATTTCTTCATGCTTTCCTTATTCCACTAGTTTGCAGCTGTTCAATTGCATGAATTCGTGAATCACTTTTTCATGATCGCCCATTAATATGATGTGATGGTTACCTAAAGGATTACGCATAAAATAGTCTACGGGTTTGTCCAGTTTGATTCTTGCTTGTGTGCGGCAGGCATTGATGTAGTTGGTATTTTCTATCAGTTGGCCTGTGGAAACGAAATACTCGTCCAGGCATTCTCCCGCGCATTTTATCATCGTGATGCCTCCCGGATGCAGAATACCCTGTATGGCTATCCCGGTCTCCGTTTCAAAATGATTCCGGATGATAAACTGATCCACCATTTTGGTGGCAATCGTACAGTGAGCCATCACTATTTCGTTCAGGTCATCGTTGATGAATGCCGGATTCGCCATGAATCCTGCCTGGCCGGTCAGTGTCTTGGCGATGAGCAGAGTAAAGATGGATTGCAAGTCTCCTTCACATCCGGCCGGGATGCCTTCATCATTCAGCAGGGCAAGTGCCAGACATCCGGTAGTTCCTAATTTCTCAATCAACGAGAAGCAGGAGAGGGTTACCGCATCCAGCTTTTTCTTTTCGCAGATTATTTTCACGGCCTGATAAAGACGCATGGCTTTCAGCAAATCTTCCGGAGTCCCTTCCCGGCAGGCAATGGCACGGTTGGCAAATACGGACGCCTCATATCCTATATCATCATCCTTTATCTGATAAAACAGACAATACACTTCCTCCATGGGGATATCAATGAACTCTATTCCCCAGCGGCGTTTGGCAAGCAGGTAATCTACATTGCTGGCCACCAGCCACGGAGAAGAATATCCAACAACTCCTATTCGTTTTCCTCTTACCTCGCGCTGGGCGGCGAAAGCCTTGTGATGATCTATCAGTTGTTTCACCATATTGGGGATAGTGCCATGAATAATATGTACTTTCATTCCTTTGCTGCGTATCCATGTAGCTATTTCCAGGGAAGCAGCCAGTGAGTTCTGTTGTCCGTCGGTCAGCAGATGGATAGGATAGGGAAGTAGTTCGAAGTGTTGGGTGACCATTTTTTCTACCCCGCCCGAAGCGATGAAAGCCATCCGGTAGGCATCTGCCGGAATACTTGCAGCCTCTGTATATGGTACCAGATGAAGCGTGAAAAACTTCTCGATTTCCACAAATAAATCTTTATGGCAATCATATACAGATTCAATTCTGTTCAAGGAGGACTGGAAGGTTATCAGGTATAGATTCATTTGATATTTTGCTTTGTTTTATGTGGACAAAGGTAGCAATAATCGGTGAGATATGGAAAAGTAGAGCAAAGTTATTGAGAAATAGGCTTTTTGAGAAAATAGCTTCTGTAACCGGATGACGGGAAAAGTCAAGTCTGAACCAAGTTAGGACTTCGCTACGTTACCGATTCGTTACCCTGCATAATTGGTGGTATCGGAGCTTAGGAAAAACAGCGAAATACACTATTATATAGTGAGTTACTGACAACTCACGCAACAATTCCGGTGACGGATAATAATTGCACCGTTCCTCTGCGATTTGCGTATCGACGAAAGACTCTTCACCAAGTAATTTTGAAACCAAAAAAGTTCAGAAAGATGAAGAGTACATTTTCAGTTATCTTCTACCTGAAACGGCAGGTAGTGAAAAAAGACGGTACAGTGCCCGTCATGGGACGTATCACGGTGGACGGAAGCCAGACACAATTCAGTTGCAAGTTGTCTGTCGATCCGAAGTTGTGGGACACCAAAGGCGGGCGTGTCACGGGTAGAAGCACGGCGGCACTCGAAACGAACCGCCTGCTCGACAAGATGCGCGTGCGCATCAACAAACACTATCAGGAAATCATGGAGCGTGACAACTACGTCACGGCGGAAAAGGTCAAGAACGCCTTTCTCGGACTTGAACACCGCTACCATACCTTGATGCAGGTATTCAACCGGCATAATGAGGACTACGAGAAGCAGGTGGAGGCGGGCATGAAAGCCAAAGCCACGCTTTCCAAGTACAAGACAGTGTACAAGCACCTGCAAGAGTTCCTCAACATCCGCTACCATGTGAAGGACATCGCCTTGAAGGAGCTTACCCCTGCATTCATCTCCGACTTCGAGATGTTCCTCCGCACGGACAAGCATTGCTGTACCAATACCGTATGGCTGTACGTGTGCCCGCTGCGGACGATGGTGTTCATCGCCATCAACAACGAGTGGCTCACGCGCGACCCGTTCCGGGAGTACGAAATCAAGAAGGAGGAAACGACCCGCAGCTTCCTGACGAAAGACGAAATACGGCAGTTGATGGAAGGGAAACTGAAGAACGCCAAGCAGGAACTTTACCGCGACCTATACCTGTTTTGCGCATTCACGGGCTTGTCCTTCGCCGATATGCGCAATCTCACAGAGGAAAATATCCGAACCTACTTCGACGACCATGAGTGGATCAACATCAACCGTCAGAAAACGGGCGTGGTTTCCAATATCCGCTTGCTTGACATCGCTAAGCGGATTATCGACAAATACCGGGGATTGTGTGAGGACGGCAGGATATTTCCCGTTCCCCACTACATGACCTGTCTATACGGGATACGTGCCGTTGCTAAACGTTGCGGCATCACGAAGCATATCACGTGGCATCAGAGCCGCCATACGGCAGCCACGACGGTGTTCCTCTCCAACGGCGTGCCCATTGAAACGGTGAGTTCCATGTTAGGACACAAAAGTATAAAGACCACCCAGATTTATGCGAAGATAACCAAGGAGAAGCTCAACCAAGACATGGAAAGTCTTGCCGCCAAGTTGAACACCATTGAGGAATTTACCGGATGTAACATCTAAAGCAGAACAGCCATGAAACGAGGAATCATTATCATAAAGGACAAGAAGGTCAACGTAACCGGTAACGAGATATGGATGACCGCCACCGAAATCGCCGGGCTGTTCCACGCAGGCGTTCCGGCAGTGAACGCCGCCATCAAAGCCGTCCGCAAGTCGGACGTGCTGAACGACTACGAGGTATGCCGCTACATACAGCTTGAAAACGGCCTGTACGCGGATGTTTACTCGCTTGAAATCATCATTCCAGTAGCCTTCCGGCTGAATACCTACTATACACACGTGTTCCGCATGTGGCTGGTGGAAAAGGCACTCTCAAAGGAAAAGAGGCAGGCATACGTGATGTTCATACAGAACGGGAAAACCGGATATTGCTGAACACGCATACAGACAACGAAAAAGGAAACGGACAACGCCATCGGGTGCCGTCCGTTTCCTTTTTTTCATGCAACCGCCTTATTCCTGCGGCTTGAGGTAATTCGCCTCCAACAGTTCACGCAGTCCCGATTCGGGATAAAGCACCTTACCTGCCAGAAGGATAAAGGGCAGCATCCTGTTGTTGCGATACTCCTGCAAGGTGCGGCGGCTTACCCGGAGCATTTCCGCCACCTCCTTGTCCGTCAGGTAATGTTCCCCGTCCAGTGGCGGACGGTAACTTTCCAAAAATGCGGAGAGCCATTTGGAGCCTTTGAGCATATTCTGTATCGCGGTGGCAACCGGCTCGTCCTCCATTGAGAAAACCTCGTTGTTCTCGTTCATCATAACATCGGATTAAGTGGTTAATAAAAACAGAGTCATTTTCCATCGGGATAGATCGTGCCGATAAGCGGAATCAGCCGCCTGACCTCCTCCGGCCTGTAATAGAACCTGCGGTTTATCTGCGAGTAGCCGATAAGCCGCCTGTCACGCAATGACTGCAACGTGCGCGGGCTGATTCTCAACTGCCCGCAGACCTCCTCGCCCGTGAGCCACCTTTCCAGCCGCCCGCCGTCGCTTTTGCGCCTGAGGGCGGCAACTTTTTCCGAGAGGGCGTTGAATGACGCCAGCATCATCTCGAAGGTCTTTTTCTCGATAGATACGATTTCCATATACCAAAACATTTAATGATTTACCGCAAAGGTAACGCAGCCGCCTTGAATGCGTGCCGTTTTCCGCTATACGGCAGCTTGTTGCGCCGGTTGTCCGGGTTACGGAGTCACTTTCAAAGAAAATCTTACGTGAGTCACGTAATGAGTTGTTAAAGCCCCTTTTGTTTATTGCCGAATTTTGCCGCAGAGAAACAAAAGAAAGGACAAAATATGAAAGTGATAACGATTGAAAGTTCCGCCTTCACCGCCCTGACGGAACAGATAGCCGAGATAGCGGTCTATGTGCGTGCCGTTTCCGGTGAGAGGAAGGGAGAGTCTTCCGACATGCTGCTCACCACCCGCGAGGCGGCGCACCTGCTGAACGTGAGTACCCGTACCCTCCAACGTATGCGCAGCGAACAGCGCATCGGCTATATCGTGCTGCGCGGCAAATGCCGCTACCGCCGGTCGGAAATAGACCGCCTGCTCGCAGACTGCACCGTGGCAGAAGATGCAGCGACACTGACGGAACTGAAACGCAACCACACGCTGCGCACGGGCGGCGGCAAACCCAAAGGAAGGAGGACATAAGATATGGAACTGCTTACACGAAACAATTTTGAGGACTGGATGCAGAAGCTGATGGAACGGCTCGACCGTCAGGACGAGCTGCTGCTCTCCCTGCGACCGTCCGGCAAAGCCCCGAACCCGATGGAAAGTATCAGGATGTTCGACAACCAAGACCTCTGCATGCTGCTCCAGATAAGCAAGCGTACCCTGCAGCGCTACCGCAGCATCGGTGCATTGCCGTACAAGACGCTCGGCAAAAAGACCTATTACAGCGAGGAGGACGTACTGACATTCCTCTCCGAACACGTAAAGGATTTCCGCAAGGAAGATATAGCCTTCTACAAGGCGCGTATCCATAATTTCTTTAATAAATAACCCATTAAAACATTTTTCAAATGGCAAAGAAAACAACAGAAAAAGACGTGCTGATAGTCTGCGACGAGAAGACGGGCGAGATTAGCGTGGTAGCCGGGCTTAACGCCGACGGCTCACCCAAGCGTACCCCCGCAAAGGCGGAGAACGCGCAGAGTTTCCTGCAATTCGACAGGCACGGAGACGTGCTGGACAACTTCTTCAAAAACTTCTTCCGGCAGTGCAAGGAACCCAGCCGCTTCGGTTTCTACCGTGTCGCGGCGGACCAAGCCGACAAGCTGCTGGAAGTTATCAAGGACTTGCTGAAAGACCCCGAGGGCAACAAGGAGATGCTTGCGCCCCACAAGGTGGACACCTCCGGCTACGAAAAGAAAGTACAGGAGGAGCAGTCCGCCGAAAAGCAGGAACAACCGGAACAGAAACAAGATGACGAACCTAAAAAACAGGAAGAAATGGAACAGAAAAACGAACAGAATCAGAAAAGCCCACAGCAGGCGCAGAGCAACCGGGGCTACCAACCCATCGACGAGAGCAAGATCAACTGGAAGGAGTTGGAGGAGAAATGGGGCGTGAAGCGCGACGACCTTGAAAAGTCGGGCGACCTTGACCGGATGCTCAACTACGGCAAGTCCGACTTGGTGAGGGTGTCGCCCAATTTCGGCGGAGAGGCTTTCGAGCTGGATGCCCGCCTCTCCTTCAAGAAGGACGGCGAGGGCAACGTCAGCCTTGTGCCGCACTTCATCCGCAAGGAGCAGAAACTCGACGAGTACAAGGAACACAAGTTCTCCGACGAAGACCGTAAGAACCTGCGCGAAACGGGTAACCTCGGCAGGGTCGTGGACATCGTGGACAAAGAAACGGGTGAAATCATCCCCTCGTTCATCAGCATAGACCGCAAGACGAATGAAATCACGGACATTCCTGCAAACAAGGTACGCATACCGGAGCGCATCGGAAAGACGGAAATCACCAAGCAGGAACAGGATATGCTGCGTGCCGGGTTGCCCGTGCGCGACAAGCTCATCGAACGCAACGACGGCAGGAAATTCGTCACCACTCTTCAAGTGAATGTAGAGCAGCGAGGCGTGGAGTTCGTACCGGGAACTGGCAGGTCGCCCCGTACCGCCCAGATGCAGGAAGCCAAGAACAATCCCACGCAGGGACAGGCTCAGGGCATGGAAAATTCCGCAGCCCCACAGAAAGAGCAACGCCGCAACACGTGGACGAACGCTGATGGCAGTATCCGCCCCATCAGCAAATGGAGCGGTGTGAACTTCACCGACCAGCAGAAAGCCGACTACGCTGCGGGTAAGGCGATAAAGCTGGAGAACGTGACTGACAAGCAAGGCTTCCACGCCACGATGTACATCAAGTTCAACCCGGAGAAGGGACGTCCGTACCGCTATGACACCAACCCCGACAATGCGCAGAAGGTCGCCCCATCCAACGAGAGCCGTACACAGGTGGCGGTGAACAGCGAAGGCAAGACCAACGAGGCGACCAAGAACCTGAAAGAGCCGTTGCTGAAAGGACAGACCGCCCCGAAAGACGACAAACAGCAAAAGCTGCAGGAGAAATCTCAGAAGAAAAACAACAAGGGCATGAAGATGTAACATCCCGTGTCCGCCACTAAATCCAAAGTAACAATTCATAAAAAAAAGTAATCAGCATGAAGACAATCATTGCAGAAAAGCCATCCGTGGCACGTGAAATCGCCCGCATCGTGGGCGCGACAAAGAGAGAGGAAGGATATTTCGAGGGAAGTGGCTACGCCGTGACATGGGCATTCGGGCACCTCGTCCAGCTTGCCATGCCCGACGGTTACGGCATACGCGGCTTTGTCCGTGACAACCTGCCCGTCATACCCGACACCTTCACGCTCGTCTCCCGTCAGGTAAAGACGGAGAAGGGCTACAAGCCTGACAGCAGCGTGGTGGCGCAGATTAAAACCGTCGCCCGGCTATTCAAGGAAAGCGAACAGATCATCGTGGCGACCGATGCCGGACGCGAGGGTGAGCTTATCTTCCGCTACCTCTACCATTATACCGGATGCACCACCCCGTTCGTCCGCCTCTGGATAAGCTCGCTTACCGACAAGGCTATCCGCGAGGGACTGCGCAACCTCGAAACGGGCGACAAATACGACAACCTCTATCTTGCCGCCAAAGCACGGAGCGAATCAGACTGGCTCGTGGGCATCAACGGCACGCAGGCACTCTCCATCGCCGCCGGACACG
>ERZ779875.1023-NODE-1023-length-20444-cov-6.189416_pt1 | contig 20444 bp, 14 predicted proteins | sample MGYA00511246_ERZ779875 | MGnify/ENA primary metagenome ERZ779875 (study PRJEB29588, sample SAMEA2155093) | human gut metagenome | biome: human gut; feature: human-associated habitat; material: faeces | place: Denmark | collected 2008/2010 ... | reverse complement strand
ATCTGTCTCGCCGGTAACAAGACCACATGAAATACCTGCTACCATTTTCTTAATAGGTACACCTGCTGCCATAAGTGACATACATGATGCACATGTTGAAGCCATTGATGTAGAGCCGTTTGACTCAAATGTCTCAGATACGGCACGGATAGTATATGGGAACTCCTCAATGCTTGGAAGTACAGGAACAAGTGCCTTCTCAGCAAGTGCTCCGTGTCCTATCTCACGACGTCCCGGTCCACGTGATACCTTTGTCTCTCCTACAGAGTATGCAGGGAAGTTATAGTGATGCATATATCTCTTTGTTGTGATATTTGCATCAAGTCCGTCGATTTTCTGAATCTCTGATAAAGGAGCAAGTGTTACAACATCACAAATCTGTGTCTGTCCACGGGTAAACATTGCAGAGCCGTGAACTCTAGGAATCAAATCAACCTCTGCTGCGAGTGGTCTGATCTGGTTGATTGCACGGCCGTCCGGACGCTTATGATCCTTTAAAATCATCTTTCTGACAGTCTTCTTCTGATACTGGTAAATAGCCTCACCAAGTACTGCAAGGTACTCCTCATTATCAGCGAAGGCTTCCTCTAACTGCTCTGTGATAGCTCTTATATTTTCCTCACGCTTCTGCTTCTCATCTGTGAATACTGCCTCCTCCATCTGCTCAGGAGTAACAATTTTCTTGATATCCTCGAACATCTGCTCAGGAATAGCACAACTCTCATACTCATGCTTTGGCTTGCCAATCTCATCACGGATCTGATCCATGAATGCGATAACTGTCTGGTTGATATCGTGGCACTTGTAGATTGCCTCAATCATCTGATCCTCAGGAATCTCATTGGCTCCTGCTTCAATCATGATGACCTTTTCCTTTGTAGAAGCAACTGTGAGCTGTAAATCGCCCTCATCCCACTGCTTCTGTGAAGGGTTTACGATAAACTCTCCATCAACAAGTCCCATCTGTGTCATGGCACATGGTCCGTCAAACGGAATATCTGATATATGAACAGCAAGAGCTGTACCGATCATTGCAACTATCTCAGGACGGCACTCAGGATCCACTGACATGACAAGGTTGTTTAATGTAACATCATTTCTGTAATCCTTTGGGAAAAGAGGTCTCATAGGACGGTCAATTACACGATCTGTAAGGATGGCGTTCTCAGATGCCTTTCCCTCACGCTTGTTAAAACCACCCGGAATTTTTCCTACAGAGTACATCTTCTCCTCAAACTCAACGCTGAGTGGGAAGAAATCCACACCGTCACGTGGCTTGTCAGATGCTGTAGCTGTTGAAAGGACTGTTGTATCACCATACTTGATAAAAACAGCTCCGTTTGCCTGAGCTGCTACTCTTCCGATATCTACAGTAAGAGTCCTGCCGGCAAGTTCCATTGAATAACTTTTGTACATATTAATTCTCCTTAAAATTCTTTTGCAGAAGTGTATTCCTCTTCCGAAACTACTAAACAATACATGTACTCTCATGCACTCTTTAGTGGTCTCGGCTTACTTCTGCTTTTCAAAAAACAATAATAGAGCGGAATAATAATTACTCCGCTCTAAAGAAAATACTATTTTCTGAGTCCTAAACGCTCGATAAGTGAACGATATCTCTCGATATCAATCTCCTTAAGGTATGCAAGTAATCCACGTCTCTGACCGATCATCTTTAACATTCCTCTTCTTGAGTGATGATCCTTTGGGTTCTGTTTGAAATGCTCAGTTAACTCTGCGATTCTTGCTGAAAGAATTGCAATCTGAACCTCTGGTGAACCTGTGTCATTTGGTGTTCTACCGTACTCTGCGATAATAGCCTGTTTCTTTTCCTTTGCGATCATTGTTGATCCTCCTTATATTATAATGCGCCCTGATAACTGTATGATGCTCAGCAATAGGTCGGAGTGTCCAACTACCGAACATGGGCAAAACCATACTTATGCAGTATAGCATAGTAATCATTTGTTGTAAACTGTTTTTTTATTAATCCGGCAAATATCTTGCGACACAAATCGGATTTCTGTAATATGCATTTGAAACCTTGATTCCATCACGCTTGTTGCTGGCATGTACAATCTGTCCGTTTCCGATATAAATTGCAACATGTGAGATGCTGCTTCCACTTCCGTAGAAGAATAAATCTCCCGGCTTTGCATCAGATGCGCTGATTTTTGTGCCACATGAAGGCTGTGCTTTTGATGAATGCGGTAACGAAACTCCATACTTTCCAAGTATTCTCATTGTAAAACCTGAGCAGTCAATTCCATTCTCAAGGCTTGTACCACCCCACACATATCTGTTTCCGACAAACTGTAACGCATACGATACAACAGATGCCCTTACATCTGATACACCGTCACCATACTTCACCTGCTCTATTGTCTTTGCTGTAGGAAGTGCCTGTGCCAGTGTCACATAATCCTGTGATATATATCCTACCGAATCATCCACACTTATCTCAACCCAGCCGTCAGCGACAGAATTAACCGTGAATGCCTCTGAATTTCCAACCTGCGAAAGCACCGCAGCCTCTGTTGACTTCTCTGCACGCACATTCAGTGTTTCAGTATTTACAGTGGCAACAGTTTTAATCTCCTGTTCTGCAATAGACTCTGCCTCATCTCCTGTCACAAGATACTGCTTGTTTACATATCCTGTCACCTTGCCTGATGTGACCTTGTACCATTCTCCGGCATCCTCAAGAAGCTCACAGGCATTGTGATTGGTAAGTATTCCTATTACCTCGCTGTCTGTCGAAGCTTCCTGTCTGATATTTAAGTTTCCGCTGCTGATAACTGACATACCAAGATTTGTGTAACCACAGGTCTGTGCGGCTGTCGGTGTCTGGGATGCCTCATTTGCCTGTTCTGTCTCCTGTGCAGTATTGCCAACCTGTGCACCCTGAGCAGATGCAGTAACAACATTGCTGTCGTTTTGCGCTACCGATACGTCAGCTCCATAATAAGTAAGAGCCGATGTAACCCCTGCTGTGAGAAGCTCTGTGGCATCTGCCGCATCTGTCAGATTAAGTGCAACACCCGCATTCACTGATCTGTTTTTATTTGCCTCTGCCTTTGTTGTCCTGGCATCCACCGTGCTGCTTGAGCTCATAGATACCGCTCCTATAATAATAGCAAACGCTACAACGCCTGCTGCCTGTCCTAATTTTAATTTATTTTTCATATAGCCTCCAGTTCATGCTATCCATAATCCCATGTTTACGAGTATATCACAAATTGTTAAAATGTCAATATTTCTTTGTAACATTTCTGTAATATTTGTTATTTTTTCGTTATTTTGGGCTATTTAGCAAAAAAACAGTCACACTAAAATGTGTGACTGCCTGCATAATTGATTGTAAAATTGATATCTGCGCTCATCTGGCTCTTTAACGCTTCTATTGAATCAAACTTCATCTCAGGTCTTACGAACTTATGAAGCTCTACCATGATATCCTGTCCGTAAACATCCTGCCCAAAATCTATGATATATGTCTCTGCACCGATTGGATTTTTGCCCTCTATAGTAGGCTTGCATCCTATATTGGTTACACCAAGGTACCAGTTGTCCCTGACAAGAACTCTTGACATATACACTCCCTTTGGTGGAAGCAGCTTATCGTGCGGCACTGAAAGGTTGACTGTCGGAATGCCAATAGTCCTGCCCAGTGCTCTGCCATGCACTACTCTTCCTTTTATGAAAAAGGGATATCCCAGCAGTTCATTCGCCTTTTTAATATGTCCTGCCGCAATCTCCTCGCGGATATAGGTACTGCTTATATCCCTGTCTCCATCCTTTATCTTGTCCACCACAATAAGCTCGTATCCAAGCTCTCCTGCCATCGCAGAAAGCAGCCTGTGGTCTCCTGCCCTGTTGTGCCCGAAACGGAAATCATCTCCGACAATGATACACTTGACATTAAGACTTTTAACTATCCATCTGACAAACGCATCCGCCTCCATCGTCATCACCTGTGGCACAAACGGACACTCTATCAGATAGTCAATACCTGATTTTTCAAACACATACTCTTTTTCATCGTTTGTGATTATAACCTTTGACTCAACGCCAAGTACCTCCGATTTGGGAGGAATGTCAAACGTAAATATGATGCGCTTGTAGCCATGCAGATTGCTCTGTTCAATTTGCTTTTCCATCAGAAATTCATGTCCTCTGTGAAGCCCGTCAAACTTTCCAAACGAGATGACGGACGGCTCCTTGACATGAAAATCCAGAGTTTTGCTTATATATTCCATAATATCTGTATACTATTCTATTCCATAAAAATCTTAACCGGCTTAAACTCACCGGTCTCATCAAGATACGAATACACACCGACAAATATGCCCTCATGATTGTATACTCTGTATCTTATATCAGAGTCAGCACTGTGTTTTAAATAATCCGTAAGCACTGCCGGAATTTTATTTCCATTTCTGACAAGCTTATCAGCATCTGAAGCAGTATGCACTGCCGGCAGATTTTCGAATACTCCGTCAACAGGCATCACCATATCAAAGCAGCCTTCATCCACCTTTGACTGAATCTGCGAAAGTGTAAGTGCATGCTCTAAGTCAAAGCCTGCTACCCTTACTCTAAGCAGTGACTTCATGCAACCATGGCAGCCCAGCCTCTCTCCGATGTCATTGCACAGCGTCCTGATATATGTGCCCTTTGAACAGTGCACCGTCATCGTAACCTCCGGTAAATCAATGCTTTCAACCTTGATATCAAACACCTCGATATCCCTGGCTTTTCTCTCTATAACCTTGCCCTCCCTGGCAAGCTCATAGAGCTTTTTCCCATTGACCTTTAGAGCCGAATACATTGGCGGCACCTGCTTTTGTCTGCCAATAAACTGTGATATTGCATCATACACCGCCTGCTCAGTCACATTGACCTTAGCCTGATTTAAGACCTGCCCTGAAATATCCTGTGTATCTGTCTCCTGTCCTAAAAGCAGCACAGCTTTATAGACCTTGTCCTTATCTGTCAAAAGGTCACACACTCTGGTTGCCTTTCCAAGGCAGACAGGAAGGACGCCTTGCGCATCAGGATCAAGTGTACCTGTATGACCAATCTTCTTCTGGTGGAATATGCCTCGAAGCTTTGCCACAACGTCAAAGCTTGTATAGCCCTTTTCCTTGTATACATTGATTATTCCATTAACCATCTGCCCAAGAATCTCTCCCTAAATATTGTCCTTAATTGCCGTAAGAATGCGGTCTGTTGCCACCTCAAGCGGTCCGTCAATCGTAAATCCGGCGGCCTTTACATGTCCACCGCCGCCAAATACCGACGCAACCTTTGCCACATCATAATCACCGTTTACACGCAGGCTGCCCTTGTAGGTACCATCCTCATTTTCGTAGAGAAATACAGCAACCTTTATATCCTTTGTCACGCGCAGCTGATTTACAATACCATCGAGATGCTTTGGAAGTACGTTGTACTTCTCCATCTCAGCACGCGATACTGCAGACAATATAACATCACCATTCAGATACAAAGCAGCATTCAAAAGTGCCTGCCCCATAATCTTGTTCTGAGCAAATGTCTTTGTATAAAATGTATCATCGATTATCCTTGAATAATCAATGCCCATCTCCATCAGGGAGCCTGCTATATCCATAGTCTTTTTTGAAGTGCATGAATACTGGAACACGCCTGTATCATGCACCATGCCTGTGTAAATACACTCTGCTATCTGTATTGTGATACGCTCCTTCGGCAGAAGCTCGAACACCAGCTCACAGGTCGAGCTCGCATCCGGAAAGATGTAATTTGCGTCTGCAAAGGCCCCGTTTGTAACATGATGATCTATACAAAGTGTCCTTTTTGCAGACTCAAAATACTTAGCTGCACTTCCCAGTCTGCCTGTGTCACTGCAGTCACATGCTATGAACAGATCGTATACTGTATCATCCGCATAGCTGCTGTCAATCTCATCTGCTCTTTGCATAAACTTAAAGATGTTTGGGCTTGGCTCTAAATAAAGCCTTGCCTTTATATCAGGATAATAATCCTTTATGTAGTTGTATACCGCAAGTGTTGAGCCGACACAGTCGCCGTCCGGTCTCACATGACCGGAAACGGCAACTGATTGTGCATCCTTTAAAATAGAATCAATCTCTGTCATAATCAATCCTCTTTGTTAATCCTCTTTGAGATTTTTTGTTACTTCATCAATCTTTTTAGACATCTCAACACCATACTCTATAGACTGGTCTATGATAAATGTAATGGCAGGTGTATTTCTTAAATTGATGTTCTTTGCGAGAGTTCTGCGTATATATCCCTCCGCTGACTTAAGTCCTGCAAGCGTATCAGCCTGTGATTTCTTGTCACCAAGCACACTGATATAAGCCTTTGCTGTCTTTAAATCAGGTGCCACCTCGACAGCAACAACACTTGTCATGGGATTGATACGCGGATCCTTTATCTCACCGCGTATGATATTTGACAGTTCACGCATTACCTCTTCGTTGATACGAATATTTTTTATGCTGTTCTTTCTCATATAATCCCGCTTTCTTTTTATATTAAACCGTAACTATCCGAATAGCTGCATTAATTCAAGATAACCAATATATGATTATCTCGGAACCTCTACCATCTTGTAAGCTTCAACTATATCGAATTCCTGAATATCATTAAATCCGTCAAATACAAGACCACACTCATAGCCTGTCTTGACCTCCTTGACGTCATCCTTGAATCTCTTGAGTGAAGCAAGGTCTCCCTCGAATATCTGCTCACCCTCTCTGCTAATTCTGACACGGCAGCCTCTCTCCATAAATCCGTCAAGCACATATGAACCTGCAATGTTTCCAACGCCTGAAGCCTTGAAAATCTGTCTGATTTCCGCATGTCCGATAACCTTCTCCTCAAATACAGGATCAAGCATACCCTTCATGGCAGCAGATACATCCTCGATTGCATTGTAGATGACCTTGTAAAGTCTGATATCTACGCCCTCACGGTCTGCTGTAGCCTTGGCAACAGGATCCGGTCTGACGTTAAAGCCAATGATGATTGCATTTGATGCTGATGCAAGGATAACATCTGACTCGTTGATGGCACCAACGCCGCCATGGATGACCTTGACCACAACCTCCTCATTTGAAAGCTTGACAAGACTCTGCTTAACAGCCTCAACTGAACCCTGTACATCTGCCTTTACGATGATATCAAGCTCCTTCATGTTGCCTGACTGAATCTGTGAGAACAGATCATCAAGTGACATCTTTGCCTTTGTATCCTCGATGAGCTTATTCTTCTCCTCTGAAATATATGTGTCAGAGAATGCCTTTGCCTCCTTCTCTGAATCGCATGCCACAAATGTCTCTCCTGCTGAAGGCACACTGTTAAGTCCAAGTATCTCTACAGGTGTAGAAGGCTTAGCCTCCTTTACTCTGCGGCCCTTGTCATCAATCATGGCTCTTACCTTACCATAGCTGCTTCCACATGCGATAGGATCTCCGACATGGAGTGTTCCTTTTTGTACAAGCACTGTGGCAACCGCACCACGGCCTTTATCAAGCTGTGCTTCAATTACGAGACCTCTTGCGTTTCTATCAGGATTAGCCTTGAGCTCGAGCACCTCTGCTGTGAGAAGAATCATCTCAAGGAGATTGTCGATACCCTCCTTAGTATGTGCAGATACAGGACAGAATATTGTGCTTCCACCCCAATCCTCCGGGATAAGCTCATACTCTGAGAGCTCCTGCTTAACCTTGTCGATATTGGCACTTGGCTTATCTATCTTGTTGACTGCAACGATAATTTCAATTCCGGCAGCTTTTGCATGGTTGATTGCTTCTACCGTCTGGGGCATTACGCCGTCGTCTGCCGCAACAACCAAAACTGCAATATCGGTCGCATTCGCGCCGCGCATACGCATTGCAGTGAACGCTTCATGTCCGGGTGTATCCAGGAAGGTAATCGCCTGACCATTGATCTGTACGGTGTACGCACCAATATGCTGCGTGATGCCTCCTGCCTCACGGTCTGTTACGTTCGTCTTACGGATCGCATCCAGCAAAGAGGTTTTACCGTGGTCAACGTGACCCATAACACAGATGACAGGCGGTCTGGGAACCATATCCTCGTCTGCTTCCTCATCCTCTTTTAACAGCTCTTCAATGACGTCAACCTTGACTTCCTTCTCGCAGATGATGTCGTAGTCGATTGCGATGTTTTCCGCGTCTTCATAGGAGATTTCCTGGTTCACAGTTACAATCTTGCCCTCCAGGAACAGCTTCTTGATGATGGCTGCAGGCTGCATCTTCATCTTTTCCGCCAGCTCTTTGATCGTAATGTTGTCGCCGACGGTGATTACCTTGATGGTCTCTTCCGGTTCAACCGGCTTGGGTTCGGGCTTGATAAAGCGGCCTGCCTTCTTTGCATTTTTCAGTGCTGCTGCGCCGTCTTCTTCGTAAATCGCGTCTCTTCTCGATTTCTTGTCGCGCTCCTGCTGGTTAAGACGGCGATCGTCTCTGCGCTTTTCCGTATCCTTTGCCGGAGCTTCTGCTGCAAAGCCTTTGCCTGCTGCCGGCTTGCGGAATCGATTGTCCTGCCGTCCATCGCCGTTCTGAGGGCGTCCGCCATTTGAACCAGGACGGTTATTGCCCGCACCAGGGCGGCCACCGCCTGCAGGGCGATTATAGCCCTGATTATCTCTTGCACCGCCGTTATTACCCGGACGGTTCTGGTCTCTTCTTGCTCCATAACCGGATGTCCTTTCCTGACCCTGACCATCTCTGCGGGCAGACTGGTTTCTGTCACCGTTTCTGTTATCACGGTTGTAACCGGGTCTGTCTCCGTTTCTGTTGTCACGGTTGTAGCCAGGTCTGTCTCCATTTCTGTTGTCGCGGTTGTAGCCAGGTCTGTCTCCGTTTCTGTTGTCACGGTTGTAACCGGGTCTGTCTCCGTTTCTGTTTCCGGAATTTCTGTTATCGGAACGATCTGTTCTTTCGGTGCGGTCTGTTCTTTCAGTGCGGTTGTCGCGCTGCTCGGTTCTCTGAGGGCGTTCCATGCTCTTCTCCAGACGTTCCTTTGCCGCAGCCTCTTCTTTTTTCTGTGCTTCGATTTCAGCTGCCTTTGCTGCACGTTCTGCTTCTGCTGCAGCCTTTGCTGCCGCTTCCTTGGCCGCACGCTCTCTGCTCAAAAGCTTCTCATCCGGCATAACGGGCTGGGAAGGCTTGGTCAGGGGCTTGATCAGCGGTCTGCTTTCCATACGCATGCCGTTGTTGTTTCTGTTGCCCTGACGGTTCTGGCTTCCTCTGTTTCCATCATTTCTGCGCCCGTCATTTTTTGCACCGTTTCCATTATTATTTCTTCTGTCATTGTTTCCGGAATTGCCGTTCTTCATCCGGCTGTTCTGGGGATTGTTCACTACAATGATCGTCTTTGCTTTTTTATGTGCCTTTGCCTGACTGTCCTGTCCTGCAACTTCTTTGTTCATATCCTGTTTATCCGTTGTCTGTTCCTCCCGGCCCTCAGCCTGTACTGCCGCAGTCTGCGTCGTCTTTTCTGCCGTTTCCGCTTTCTCCACCTGCGCCTTCCTTTCTGTCTGCGCTGCCTGCCCTATCCTGCTGCTGTCCTTTTGATCGGACGGCTCCTTATTTGCAGCTGCGAACTTCTTTTTTACCCATTCTACCGCATCGCCCTCGATTGAGCTCTGCGCTGCCTTAACGTCCACGCCCTTTTCCTGTAAAAAGGTAATGACGTCTTTGCTCTTTATTTCAAGCTCCTTTGCGAGCTCGTGCACCTTTATTTTTGCCATTCATTTCCCTCCGTCTCCTTCATTTCCGTTTCCAGATACCGGTTTAAGGTTTTGGCAAACCCGGCGTCTGTTACCGCCAGGGATGCACGCATTTCTTTTCCCATCGCATGTCCCAGCTCTTCCTTCGTCCCGTATTCATAATACGGTACATGATAAAAGCTGCACATGTCCCGGAAATTTTTCTTTGTATTCGCTGAAGCGTCTGTGCCGACGATCACCAGCGCTGCGGTTTTGTTCTTGACAGACTTTTCTGTCATGAACTCCCCGCTTGCCGTCCGTCCTGCTCTCGTCGCAAGCCCCAGCAGGGAAAATACCTTATTCGGTTTCACTCTCACCAAACTCCTTTTCCAGGCTGTCGTAAACCTCATCCGGAATACTCATCTGGAAGGAACGCTCCAGTCCGCGGTTCTTTCTCGCCTTTTTCAGGCAGTCCAGACTTTTGCACAGATAGGCGCCGCGTCCGTTCTTCCTTCCCGTCGCATCCAGCACGATCGGTCCCTCCGGCGTCTTGAGCACGCGCATCATTTCGCGCTTGTTTTTCATTTCGCCGCAGCCCACGCACTGTCTCATGGGGATCTTTTTATTCATCGCTGCCCTCGCCGTCTTCCTCGGCTGCTGCAGGCTCCTGTGTATCTTCCAGTGCTTCCTCAGCGCCTTCTTCGTAATCGTCCTCGTACTCTTCTTCCTCGTCGTCATATCCGTCATCCAGATAATCCTCGTAACGGAAGCCAGGAGCATCCTTTGCCTGTGTCTCGCTCTTGATATCGATCTTGTAACCGGTCAGACGCGCTGCCAGACGTGCGTTCTGTCCTTCTTTGCCGATCGCCAGGGACAGCTGATAATCCGGTACGACTACCTTTGCGGTGCGCTCGTCGGGATCTGCAAATACTGCAACGATCTTTGCAGGGGACAGCGCGTTCTGGATCAGGTTGCCGGGGTTTTCATCCCAGTTTACGATATCGATCTTTTCGCCGCGCAGCTCATCTACGATCGCATTGACACGGGAACCGTTCATACCGACACAGGCGCCGACTGCGTCTACGTTCGGATTGTTCGACCATACTGCGATCTTGGTACGGCTGCCAGCCTCACGGGCGATGCTCTTGATCTCTACAACGCCGTCGCGGATTTCTGTTACTTCTTCTTCAAACAGACGTTTTACAAGCTCCGGATGGGTACGGCTGACTAAAATACGAGGTCCCTTGGGAGTGTTCTTTACTTCAAGAATATAAACCTTAATTCTCTCGGTCGGCTTGAACACTTCGCCCTTTACCTGCTCACTCTCGTTTAAGATTGCGTCCGCCTTGCCCAGGTTGATGCTGATGTTGCGGCCCAGATAACGCTGTACAACGCCGGTTACGACGTCTTTTTCCTTTTCGAAATACTGATTGTATACAACGCTTCTCTCTTCTTCCCGGATCTTCTGCAGAATGACATTTTTCGCATTCTGTGTTGCAATACGGCCGAATTCTTTAGACTTAATCTCCACATGGATTATGTCTCCAACCTGCGCTCTGTGGGAAATCTGCTTTGCATCCTCCAGAGCGATCTGCAGGCATTCATCCTCCACGTCGTCCTGTGTCGGAACAACCTCTTTCTCCGCATAGCAGAGAAAATCACAGGTATCCCGGTCGATTTCCACCTTTACATTATCCGCTTTGCCGAAATGCTGTTTGCAGGCTGTGAGCAGAGAGTTTTCGATCGCTTCGAACAGAGTCTCTTTGCTGATCTCTTTCTCTTTCTCCAGTACATCCAACGCTTCCTTTAATTCCTTATTCATTTCATCCTCCATTCCGCTGCTTTGTCGTCTGTTTAAAAATCCAGCGCCAGACGGATCAGTGCAATCTCTTTTCTGGCAAATGTCATTTCCTTTTCTGCTGTATCAATCGTAATGCTGTCCGCATCGTAGCTTTTTAATACGCCTGTAAATTCCCGGCATTTATCCACCGGCTTATACAATCTGATTTCCACTTCTTCGCCCAGGCTCTTTTCCAGATGCTTATCCTTTTTCAGCGTCCTGCCCAGCCCCGGTGAGCTCACTTCCAAAATATAGGCGTCCTCGATAAAATCGGCTTCATCCAGTTTGTCGGACAACGCGCGGCTTACTGCCTCGCAGTCACCGATGTTGACGCCGTCCGGTTTGTCGATGTAGGCACGCAGATACCAGTCGCTGCCTTCTTTCACATACTCCACGTCGTAGATTTCCACGCCGTTTTCCTCCGCGATCGGAAGCAGAATTTCTTCTGTCTTCGCTTCGTATGTTTCTCTTTTTGACATTCCTTCACCTTCCTTATTCAGTTGTCTGTGCTATCACCCGCGACATCCTCGTCGCGATAACAAACTTGGAATAGAATCCGGCTTGCCGGATTCCCACGCCTGCGGCGGGTCGCGTCAGCGACACTTTCCACTCCGCCGCATGGCATAAAACACTCTTGTTTGTTATTGCGATGAGGAAACTATCCATCGCGCTCGCGCGAATGGGTAGTTGACGACCGCCAGTCAGCGCGAGATTCGCTTCGCGGAGCTCGCGCTGGTATAACCTGTGATAACAAACAAGAGTGGGTTTTTGCCCACTCTTGCTCCAGTAACATGTATCATCCTCTTTACTCTAACATGTTCCCGACTGGAATGCAAGGGGTTCCGGCAAAAATGTTGCAGTTCACCCACTCATAGATGTTTGTGCAAGCACAAATCTATGCACAGGAATTTTCGAGGGAACCGTAACACAAAAACCGGAATTCTTTACGAATTCCGGTTCTCGAAAACAGCTAGTAGGGGAATCGAACCCCTGTTTTCGCCGTGAGAGGGCGACGTCTTAACCGCTTGACCAACTAGCCATTCTTTTGTGTCACTTAACTGACGCTTGATTACTATACAATACTTTTTCCCAAAATGCAAGTGTTTTTTGCAAATTTTATAAATCTGCTGGTAGATAGTAACAGTTTTTGCTGCAGCCGCTCAAAAACAACTCCTGCTTCATCCGTTTTTGATAGGTTTCCCGGTCTTTGGAGGCATCCAGGATCTCCAACGCACGCTTCATCGCCCGGATGTCTTCCACCATCCGGTCCGGGTGGTTTCCTCTGCCTACAATTTTCAGATGGGTAATTCCCGCCTGACCCAGATCATAGAGCGCACACAGCCCACAGCCACTTTCGCCCAGGATTGGAGCATCGAAATCTGATTCCGGTGAATCCCATGTGCCGCCGCACTGTCCGGCCTCTGAGGTATATTCCCTTGAAGACGCGGTACCGTCCCATTCTTTGTGATCGATAAGGATGCTGTCCTTCCGCTGGCTCTTCCCTACACCGACCCGATACGGCATGCGGCACAAATATCCCATCTCGTCACAGTGCAGGGAATTGCAGAATGCCCCGGAAAACTGACACAGCTCATTTAATGCAAACGCTTCATATTTCATGTTTTCCAATCCGGGACTTCTTTTGGCACATGCCTGCGCCACAACCGCCATATCCTTCGGTCGCATCTTCCTTGGAAAGATGATTCTGCCGATTTCCATCTGCTCAAACAATCCTGTCATCGCGCTGTTGATTTCTCCAACCTCGCCGCTTAACGAAATCCGACAGCCGATCTTTTGCTGCCGAAGATATAAAATCAGCGCCGGGTCTGCGATAATATAATCCTCAAAACCAATTTTCATACATTTTTGAATTATCTCTGCAATTTCCGGATACTGCTGTGGAAGATAGTACAGCGAATTAAACGTCAGCTGCACGGGCTTTTGATACGCCCGCACCATCGCCGCCAGAATTTCCAGCTCCGAAAATGCACCCAGCTGCACGCTGCAGCATCGCACCTCCCTGCGGTTTAAGGACAGAACCGTCCCGTACTTTCTGTCCCATGCATAGGGAATGTAACCGCAGAAGCATTCGTCCGCTCCCGCTTCGATATATCGGATATAATCGTCAACCGAGCCAAGCCCCGCTGTAAGTTCCATGTGTGACCTCCATGCCGCGCATTGCGCTCAAAGCAGATTCAGCACCGCGCGGTCAGGCTGCACCCCCTGTTCTTCTTTCCTAAACACTGCGTTTTCCACACTGCCCGTCTCCAGCGCCCGCAAACCCGTCTGATCCAGCGCAAACAACGAATTGTATCTTCCTGTCATATGCAGATGCTCCGGGTATAAAAACGCTTGCATCTGACAATATCCGGGACATTCCGTCTGTAGATACTGCCGTCCCCTGTTGTGCTCTCTGTACTGCGCATAAAGGGTACAGTATTGCGATGTGTTCGTTTGATAAAACGGAAGATGCAGGCTGTTTTTTCCTTCCGGGAATTTTTGCGGATACCCACAGCTTTCCCATTCATAGCGCACAAATCCAAGGCTTTTTTCCAGTGCCTTTTGATAAAAATCTGCATTCAGGCTGTTCTCTGCCAAAAGTCCGGTGTCCTTGTCCGGCAGCCGGCCTTTTAAATAGGAAAGCCGCGGATCTTTTTTCCGTTTATTGAGAAGTGTTCCCATGCACAGCTCAAACTGCTCCGGATATCTGCCTGCAAGCTGCGCTATCCCCCAGTCATTGACAACGATCTCGATCGATCCGTTTTTCTGACACCAGCTTCGCAGGCTTTCCAAAAGCTGTTCCGCTTCCTTTAAACTGACCTCCGGCTGGCATGCAAACGAAACTGTCACGCCAAGCCTCTCGCTCCGCGCCTTTTCGAGCAGAGCAAACAGTATTTCTTTCTTTGGAAAGAGCAGACGGCAGAATTGATTTCCAAGGTAAATCCGATCCGGCAGGCGTTTTGCGTAAAACGCGCTGGCAACGTTGTTTTCCTTCCAGTAATCTGCCATAAAATCCGACAGGCTTTCTTTTAAATATGTCTCATACCATTCCGGTCTGTCCAGCTCCAGCGCGTAAGACGGATACGGACGCAAAACCGCCTCCCAGTCCGTCTGCGCAAACCATTTTCGTTTCTGCTCTTCCAGGCTGTCGGCAAAGCAATCCTCTAATTCCACCGGATAACCAACCGTTGCCTCTGCAAGCCCAGCGTCATCCTCTTCCAGCTTCAGATGGATGTAGCGGGTATATTGTAAAAGAAGCTTCTGCACAGCAATCCGAAACTCCGGCGAAGTTACGCAGACCCGATAAAGCTGATAAAAGGAGGCAGCGCACAGCTTCTCCCTGTGCCCTGGCTGTGACAAAGCAGGTGCTTTTTCCAGCCCATACTCTGTCAGCACAAGTTCCTGCCAGAGTGCCTGCTCCAGATCGTAAAAGCACACCTTACAAAACGGTGTCACTATGCAGCGCTGCGGCGGTGCGGCATCTCGCAAAACCTGGTGCTGTGCCGGCACAGCATCTGTCAAAAGCTGCCTTGCCGCCTTTTTTTCCAGTCGAAACTCAAATCCGTTTTCCGAAATCCCGACCACCTGAATTTCCCGCTCCCCAAGCTGTGCAGTCAGCAGTCCGGACGGGATTCCTCTGATATATTCTTCCATTTTCATTCTTCCAGCTTCCGTCAGCCAACCATAAAATCAAACAAACTGATCTGGTTGGACTCCGGCAGATCCCCAAGAATGCCCAGCGTATCCAGAAGCTCCACAATCGTCTTACTCGCCTTGGAACGCTCCCGGAAATCATCCTTACTCAAAAACGGACCTTTTTTCGCCGCTTCCACGATGGCGTCCGCCGCCTTTTCGCCCAGACCGTCAATGCTGTTTAGCGACGGCATGATTTTGCCGTCCATGATCTGGAAATTGCGGGAATGTGCTTTAAACAAATCGATGGGTAAAAATTCAAAGCCGCGCGCATACATTTCCTGCACGAGCTTCATATCCTTTAACGACGCCTGCTCTTTCTGGGAAAGGCTGTCCGAACGCTTCTTGTAATCCGCCATGACCGCTTCCAGATGCTGTTGTCCCTGACACATGATTTCATAGGAAAAGGCGGATGCACGAATCGAAAAATACGCCGCATAATAAGCCAGCGGATAATTCACCTTACAGTAAGCGATTCGCCACGCCATCATAACGTAAGCCGCCGCATGGGCTTTCGGGAACATGTACTTGATCTTTTTACACGACCAGATATACCAGTCCGGCACACCGACCGCCTTCATCGCTTCTTCCATTTCCGGCTTTAAGCCTTTCCCCTTCCGCACACTCTCCATCGTCGTGAAGGAAAGGCTCGGGTCCATGCCCATGTTGATCAGATAAATCATGATATCGTCTCGACAACAGATCGCCGTGGAAATCGTCGCCTTGCCTTCCTGAATCAGCGTCTGTGCGTTGCCCAGCCACACATCCGTACCATGTCCTAATCCGGCGATTCGAATCAGGTCGGAAAAGCACTGCGGCTTGGTGTCCAGAAGCATCTGGATAACGAAATCTGTACCAAACTCCGGGATGCCCAGAGAACCAACCGGGCAGCCGTCAATCTGATCGGGTGTGATTCCGAGAGCCGACGTATTCTGAAACAGGCTCATAACCTGCGGATCGTCCAGCGGGATCTTCGTCGGGTCAACCCCCGTCAGATCCTGCAGCATACGAATCATCGTCGGATCATCGTGTCCGAGGATATCGAGCTTCAGCAGGTTGTGGTCGATGGAATGGTAATCGAAATGGGTCGTTACCGTATCTGTTGTCATATCGTTTGCGGGATGCTGCACCGGCGTAAAGGAGTTGATGTCCTCTCCCACCGGCAAAACGACGATACCGCCGGGATGCTGTCCCGTGCTTCGGCGCACGCCCGTACAGCCCTGTACAATCCGGTTGATTTCGCAGTTTCGCTTCTTGCTTCCGCGCTCTTCAAAATAATTTTTCACATAACCGAACGCCGTCTTATCCGCCAGCGTGCCGATCGTACCGGCACGGAACGTCTGTCCTGCGCCGAAAATAACTTCCGTATATTTATGCGCCTTACTCTGATATTCGCCGGAAAAGTTCAAGTCGATATCCGGCTCCTTATCCCCCTTAAATCCAAGAAACGTTTCAAACGGAATATCGAAACCGTCCTTAATCAGAGGCTCTCCACAGACCGGGCACATTTTATCCGGCATATCGCAGCCGCCGTTTCCGGCAAAGGCTTTGACCTCCGGGGAATCAAAATCGTAATAATGGCATTTCGGGCACCGATAATGGGCGCTCAGGGAATTTACCTCCGTAATCCCCGCCATGAACGCCACCAGTGAAGAACCGACAGAACCTCTGGAGCCAACCAGATAGCCGTCCTCCACCGATTTCCAAACCAGCTTCTGCGCAATGATATACATTACGGCGAATCCGTTTTTGATAATAGAGTTCAGTTCCTTTTCCAGACGGTCCACAACGATCTGCGGCAGCTCTTCCCCATAAAGCTCATGCGCCTTGCGGTAACAGATTTCCGTCAAGGTTTTATCGCTGTCTGGAATAACCGGCGGACACTTATCCGGGCGCACCGGAGAAATCGTCTCTATCTGATCCGCAATCCGATTGGTGTTGGTAATGACAACCTCCTCTGCCTTTTCACTGCCGAGATACTGAAACTCCTCCAGCATTTCTTCCGTCGTGCGCAGATATAGCGGTGCCTGGTCGTCCGCATCCTTAAAGCCCTTGCCCGCCATGATAATCCGACGGTATACCTCGTCTGCGGGATCCAGAAAATGCACGTCGCAGGTTGCTACAACCGGTTTATTGAACTGCTCGCCCAGCCTGACGATCTTTCGGTTCATGTTCTGAATGTCCTCCACCGAGTTGACATTTTCAATCTTGTCGGAATGGATCATGAACATGTTGTTGCCGGTCGGCTGGATTTCCAGATAATCATAAAATTTCACGATCCGCGCAATTTCCGCATCCGACTTTTCATCCAGCAGGGCACGGTACAACTCGCCTGCCTCACACGCACTGCCCAGAATCAGTCCCTCCCGGTACTTCATCAGCAAGCTCTTCGGAATTCGCGGTGTCTTATGAAAGTAAGTCAGATGAGACTCCGATACCAGACGGTACAGATTTACCCGCCCCACATCGTTTTTCGCAAGGATAATCGCATGGTAGGAAAACAGTCTCTTTACAATATCCGGGCTGGAATCTCCCAAATGGTTCACATCCGCAAGGGTGTGACAGTTGCGCTGCTCCAGAAGCGGAATAAATTTTACGAAAATTTCCGCCGTTGCTTCCGCATCGTCCACTGCGCGGTGATGATTTTCCAGGGAAACACCCATCGTTTTTGCGACCGCATCCAGCGTATGCTTCGCCTGATGCGGCAAAAGCACGCGCGCAATGCCGACTGTATCCACATAGGTAGGATGCAGCTCGATATTTAACTGCGCCGCATTTTCCATAATAAAGCTCATATCGAAATTCGCATTGTGGGCGACAAAAATCGTACCCTCGCAGAATTTCAAGAACTCCGGCAGCACTTCTTCAATCCCCGGCGCATCCATGACCATTTCATCGTTAATACTTGTCAGCTGCTCAATTCGAAACGGAATCGGCACACGTGGATTGACAAAGGTGGAAAACCTGTCCACAATCTTTCCTTCCACCACCTTGACCGCACCGATCTCGATAATCCGGTTTTTAACCGGCGAAAAGCCGGTTGTCTCGATATCAAATACCACATAGGAATCCCGCAATACCTGACCCTTATCTCCGGTTACGATTTCCTTCAAATCATCCACCAGATACGCTTCACATCCATAAATTACTTTAAAGAAATCATTTCTGTCCGGATTTTCGTCTCCTGCAGCCTTACGCTTTTCTTTCTCCGCTTTCCAGAGGTCATCCAACAGATGGTTTGCATCCGGAAATGACTGTACGACGCCGTGATCCGTGATTGCGATCGCCGGATGTCCCCACTGATACGCCCTCTTGACAATATCCTTTACCTCGGATACACCGTCCATATCGCTCATTTTTGTGTGGCAGTGCAGTTCCACACGCTTGCGCACGGAATGATCCATTCTCGACGTGGTAAAATCCGAAATCTTTTTTACCCCGACAATCGAACCGACCGTCAGCTCGCCGTCAAACTTGTCCACCATCGTCAGACCCTTGATTTTGACAAAAGCGCCGGGCTTGATCCCCTCTTTTACCTCTGCCAGCTGTTCATTTAAGGTAAAAATTTTGATGGTCATTGTGTCAGTAAAATCCGTCACGTCAAAAATCAGGATTGTCCGCTCGTTGCGAATTTCACGCTGATCCATTGCGATGATTTTGCCGCGGATAACAACCTCTCCCATCTCACCGATGATCTCCTCGATCGGGATTGCTTCTTCGTCAAAATCCCGTCCGTAAAGCACATCCGGATTGTCACTTTTTTTGACGCCGCGGCGATAATCGCCACGCCCCTCCCGGTTGAATTTGCCTTTGCCGTATTTGCTCTGTCCGCCTGCATTTCTGCCGCCAGCCGATGCGGTACCGTTCGTGCCTGCCGCAGGAGCTGCCGTCTGCCCCATTGCCGGAGCACTCTGCCCTGCTGCCGGTGCTTCCGGGCGCATCCCATTCTCTGCTGCCGCTGCTTTTGCCAGAACCACCGTGCCGCCCTCAAAGGGAGCTTCCTGCGCAGCATGCGCCGCTGCGCCCATGGACGCAAGGTATGCTTCATAACCGTCATCCATACCGCCAGCCTGCATGCTGCCTTCTGCCCTGTCACCCGGCATCGCACCATTTTGCCCTGCGATCCCCGCTGCACCATACTGCGCTGCGCTGCTGTCTGCGTTCTGTGCAGCATTGCATGCAGTGCCATCCTGTCCGCCTGCATACTGCGGCTGCCCCTCGTTACCGGACGCGCCGTATCCGCCGCTCATTACGCTGGCGAACTGCTCCTGGCTCATGCCATAGTCCGTCGCAGCCGGACGAGCACCCGCTTTCGCGGCAATCATCGCCACTTTTCTTGCCAGCGCAATCTCTTCCTCCGCTTTTCTCGGATTTTCCTTCGGCTGACAGTAATGTGCGGCCGCCTCCATCGGGATTCCGCACCGTTCACAGCAAATTTTTTCCAGAATGCGGACAAGCTCAGGACAGCGTTCATGCGCGATTACCGTATCCGGCACTTCCAACACCAGCTTCCCCTCATCCGGGAAGGAAATATTGGCTGATTTGAACAGACTGTATTCCACCGGGCTGCATTCCCTTAATTCCAGTAAAATGCTCTCCTGATAGGTTTCCAGCAGGCTCTTTAGGTTGTACTGGGCGGACAGCTGAAATTTTTCCTGAATTTTGATCGTGATATTGCAGTTCGGAAACAGCTGCCTTGCAATCTCTTCCTCTACCCGGAAAATAACTGCTTTGGGGATCAGGCGTCCGCAGCTGATATACACCCTGATCAGATCCTTTTGCCGCGTGGTCGTCACCCGTTCTACCTTTACTTTTTCAAACAATGCCCGTACTTCCTGTTCCAGAACAAGCTCCGGAAATACTTCCATGAAACCTTTGGTCATTTTACTCTCCATTTTCGTAAATACTTTTACACTAAAAACGATTACTGTTCGTTCCAGTGCTCCAGTTCATACCGCAGAGTCGGAATAAATTCTGCCTCCGGAATCTTGCGGATGATCTGCCCTTTTTTGATCTTCTCGACGAAGCTGATGGCCATGCCGGTCACGATCTGGACAAAGCCGAGCGCCATGGCGCCGATCAGAATCGTGATCGTGTCGTCGAGCGGGGTGAAGAGCGCGGGGAGCGCCTTGAACGTCGTGTCGGGGTTGATGATGCCGACCA
>ERZ779875.1019-NODE-1019-length-20523-cov-6.138509_pt1 | contig 20523 bp, 23 predicted proteins | sample MGYA00511246_ERZ779875 | MGnify/ENA primary metagenome ERZ779875 (study PRJEB29588, sample SAMEA2155093) | human gut metagenome | biome: human gut; feature: human-associated habitat; material: faeces | place: Denmark | collected 2008/2010 ... | reverse complement strand
TCGCCTGCGGCTATAATATTACGACTACAATAACACGACTGTAATATTGCGGATGAAAATTTATCGAAACGTAGTCAATTATATTTAAAATTCTTTCGCAAAAAGAGATTGATTTTATTTTCAAAATGGTATATAATAGATAACGCGAATACCTTTACGGATTCGACTACATATTTTTTATTTTTTTCAACGGGTATTTTTTAAAAAACTCGATTGGAGGTATTATGGAAAGAGAAAAGAAGTTTTTCACTTCGAAAAATCTCGCGATTTTAGGCGTTCTGTCCGCGTTTATCGTGGTATTGCAGGTTTTCGGCAGTTACATTGCGATAGGTACCGTGCGGCTTTCGTTCGTACTCGTGCCGATCGTTCTCGGCGGCATTATGACGGGCGTTTGGGGCGGAGCGTTTTTAGGATTGATTTTCGGCGTTATTACGCTGATTATGGGCGTTGTCGGACTTGACGGGTTTACTTTTATCCTGTTTTCCGACCACCCTTTTTTAACCGTCGCTACTTGCCTCGTCAAGGGTACGGCGGCGGGACTTGTCTCGGCGGCGTTATACGAAGAAATCGTAAAACGCAATAAGACGGCGGCGGTGTTTACCGCGGCGGCGGTTGCTCCGATAGTCAATACGGGCTTGTTTATCGTCGGCGCGCTTTTTATGACGGACACTTTACAGGCGAACTTCGTTCAGAATACGAGCGTTATTTACTTCCTTTTCATAGGCTGCGCGGGCGTGAATTTCTTAATCGAACTCGCGATAAATCTGCTTTTGTCACCCGTCTTGTTAAGGGTTATAAAAATAGTGAGAAAATAGTATGATATTCTGCATAGATATAGGCAATTCCAACATAAAGTACGCCATTTTCGACGGCGAGGAATTAAAGGCTACGTTCAGAGTGACCTCGCAGAGGAATTTCACGAGCGACGAGTACGGCGTAATCGTGAGGGACCTTTTAAAAACGGCGGGTATACCGAAAGATAAAATAAAGGGCGTTATAATGTCGTCCGTTATTCCGTCTTTAAACTATACGATGGAACACATGTGCCGCGACTATTTCGGGCTTACGCCCATAATCGTGGGACCGGGCGTAAAAACGGGTCTCAACGTGAAAGCCGATAATCCGAAGGAAGTCGGGTCGGACATAATAGTCGATTCGGTGAGCGCGATTCACCGCTACGGCAAGGGTACGCCTATTATCTGCATAGACTTCGGAACGGCGACGACTTTCGATATTATAAACGAAAAGGGCGAACTTATAGGCGTGGTAATATCCCCCGGAATAAAGGGTTCGCTCGACTCGCTCGTCAACGGCACGGCGAATCTGCCGAATATCGAACTCGAAACGCCCCCGTCGATTATTGCGAAAAATACCGCTAATTGTATGCAGGCGGGTATAGTCTACGGATTTGCGGGGCTTGTGGATAATATCGTTACGAAGATAAAAGAAGAACTCGGCAGACCCGATACCAAAGTAATCGCCACGGGCGGAATGGGAAAAATCATTCATAAGGAATCGAAAACCATAGACCGCTTCGACATTACGCTCACGCTCAACGGGCTTCGGCTTATCTACGAAATGAACAGCAAGGTGGCAAAATGACGAGAGAGGCGGCGATAGGCAAAATAAAAATAGGCGGCGGCAACAGGGTTGCCGTTCAGTCTATGGTAAACGTAAAGACTTCCAAGGTCGGCGAGGTCGTCAAACAGATACTTGCCCTCGAAGACTTGGGTTGCGATATAATAAGAGTTTCCGTCAAGGACGACGAGGACGTAAACGCCCTTGCCGACATTAAAAAGTCGATAAACATTCCGCTCGTCGCGGACATACACTTCAACTATAAATACGCTCTTCGCGCGATAGATAACGGGGTCGATAAGATAAGAATAAACCCCGGCAATATCGGTTCGGAGAAGAACGTGGAAGAGGTTGCGAGGGCGGTAAAAAGTTCGGGAGTCGCGGTGAGAGTCGGCTCGAACACGGGCAGCGTGGAAAAGGAACTTCTCGCAAAATACGGCAAAAACGAAATATCGCTCGCCGAAAGCGCGCTTAAAAACGTGGCGATTTTAGAGAAATACGGCGTGGATAATATCGTTATTTCGGCAAAAGCCTCCTCCGTTCCGCTTACCGTCAGAACTTACGAGTATTTACATAACAAAACAGACTATCCCCTCCACGTCGGAGTTACCGAGGCGGGAACGCTTGCGAGCGGCACGGTTAAAAGCAGCATAGGGATAGGGAGTCTCCTTCTGAAAGGCATAGGCGACACTATAAGGGTTTCGCTCACCGCCGATCCGAGGGAAGAGATTATCGCCGCGAAGCGAATTTTAAGAAGCGTGGGGCTTGACGAGAACTACGTCGAAGTTATTTCCTGTCCGACCTGCGGCAGGACGGAGTACGACAGCATTTCGCTTGCGAATAAAGTCGAAAGTCTTACTTCGGGCATCAAAAAACGTCTGAAAATTGCGGTTATGGGTTGCGTAGTGAACGGACCCGGCGAGGCGGCGGACTGCGACCTCGGGATCGCGGGGGGAAGCGGGTATTGCGCATTTTTCAAAAACGGCAAGGTGTATAAAAAGGTCGCGTTTGAAAAGGCGGAAGAAGAATTTTTAAAGGAAATAAAGCAACTTGTCTGACTTTAATTTAGATATTTTACCTAAAATACGGGCGATAGACGAAAGTCTTGCCAAAATACGACTGAAAGAGGTCTCGCTGAAAAGAAACGGCGAGGCTGATTTCACCTTTATATGCGATAAGGCCGTAAGCGACGACGCGTGTATGAAAATCGAGGGAATTATAAGGGAATATATGCCCGAGTCGTTTCCCGATTGCAGGGCGAACGCGATAAAAATCGTAGCCGACCCCGAACTTGTAAAAAATGAAATTTACAGGTATTTAACCGAGACTTATATGTCGGTCGCTCACTCGATTTCGCTCGACGATATCAAGGTTTTTCCGCCCGAAAACGGGAAATGCGAGTACGCTTTGGACGCAGACGACGACGTTTACGAATACGTTACCAAGCACTCGGTTTTAGAGAAACTCTCCGCGCATTTATACGGCGAGTTCTGTTGTCTTTTTTCGGGAAAGGCGAACGATACGGGCAAGTCGCAGGCGAACGAAGAAATACTTAAAGTCAAGTTGAACTCGACGGAGTACGAAACGATAAAATTCAGAACGCTGACCGTTAAAGACCCCGTGAAACTGTGGGGCGAAGAAATCGACGGCACGGCGATATACATAGCGGATTCCGCTCTCGCGAGCGGTATTTGCTGTTTTGCGGGCAAGGTCGAATCTATAAGTACGAGAGAGACGAAAACGGGCAAGGAGTTTTACCTCGTCGAACTGAACGACACCACGGGCAAAATCGTCGGCAAGATTTTTATGACCAACGAAAAACGCAAGAAAATCGAGAAAATTCAGGTCGGAACTCAGATAATCTGCCGAGGCGAAATAGGCTCGTACAACGGTATGCAGAGTTTCAAGATAATCGACGTGTCTTTCTGCGAGTTTCCCGAGGACTTCAAGGCGGAGGAAAGGGAAAGCAAGTCCGTTCCCGCGCTTTATTCGCTCGTGTTTCCCGAAAAAATCGAGGATATGGAACAGAGTTTTCTGTTTAAAGCCGAAAAACCCGTTCCGAAGTGCCTTATGGGCAGAACTTTCACCGTTTTGGATATAGAAACTACGGGACTTTCGTACATAAACGGAGATAAAATCACCGAAATAGGCGCGGTGAGGGTGGTTGACGGCAAAATCGTCGATAAATTTCAGACCCTTATAAATCCGCAGAAGAAAATCAGCGCGGAGATAACCTCGCTTACCGGTATAGACGACGAAATGGTTAAGGATAAGCCGACGATAGACAAGATTATTCCCGACCTGTTCAAGTACGCCGACGGCAGTATAATCGTCGGGCATAACCTCGATTTCGACTATAAATTCATAAAATATTTCGCAAAAGAAAGCGGCTATATATTCAAAAACGACGGAATAGACACCTGTTCTTTCGCGAGAGCGGTTGTTCCGAGATTAAAAAACTACAAACTGAACACCGTCTGCGAGAAATTCGGCATAGAATTTTTGCACCACAGGGCGCTTTCGGACGCGCACGCCACGGCGAAATTATTTATAGAACTCGTCGGGATAAAAGGCGATTTGCCCGATTTTATGTAAAAAATAAAACGGGGCGGAATGATTTTCGTTTTTATGCGAAAATGTGAAAAAGCCTTTACAAAAAGGTTAATATATGTTATAATTTACGCAATAGCATAATATCAAAGGAAATTTATATGGAAGAACAGGAAATGTACGTTGAAGAAGGTACTACAATCTCCCTTAAATCGTTATGGGCTGAGATAAAGCGTAGTATTCTACTTATCGTGATTATCACGCTATCGCTTACCGTACTCGGCACTTTGCTCGGCGTGTTCGTCGTAAAAACGAACTATACGTCGACCGCGACTTTGTACGTTAAGACGACGATGGAAGCAGATACCCCCATATCGGACAACCTGAATTTATCGGAACGTCTTGCCCCTATTTACGCCTCTTTTTTAAGCGACGACAGCACAATAGTATACGAAAAAGCGGTTCAGACGTTAAATTCGCCGACCTATAACAAAAACGTGTCTATTCAGGGACTTAAAGATAATCTTACCGTAAAAAATACGAATATTCAGATTACCCTTAAATACGTTTCCAAAGACGAGCAAAGCAACGTCATACTTGATGAAATCGTCAAGAGTTTAATGAGTGAAATAAACAGCAAGGACGAAAAGGGCGAGGGTGACAAGTATCCCATTCTTGCGGGACAGTTGTCCATTTCTTCCGATCCGAGCGTTCCTACGAACGATAAAAATACTAAATTCATTAAATACACGCTCGTATTTTTCCTCCTCGGTATACTCGTTTCGCTTATAACGGTACTCGTTAAGACCGTCGAAAACGAAAAGACGAAAGCGAGAACAACGACTACCGGAACGGCGAACGATATTGCGGACGAAAGCGACGACGGAGCGGCGAAGTAAATCACCTGTAGATAGAATACAATCAGAATTTGCTTTCCCGTTAAAGGAAAGCAAATTTCAGTTTAAGATAATAAGGGGGTGAAAATAATGACCGATATACATTGTCATATCATACCGTTCGTGGACGACGGAAGCAGAACTACGGAGGTTTCTCTCGAAATGCTGAGAGAAGAGGTAAGACAGGGCGTAAACCGCATTATTTGCACTCCGCATTATCGCAGAGGGTTTTACGAGCGGAGCGAAGAGGAAATAAAAAACGTCCTTGAAGAACTTTCGGAAAACGCCCGAAAAGAGGGAATACCCGTAGAACTCTATCTCGGCAGGGAAGTGAAATTCTACGCTAAAGAGTATAAATCGTTCCTTGAAAAACGAGTAGTTCCGACAATGTGCGGCGGCGATTACGTTCTTTTGGAGTTCAATTACGACATGGAAACAGACATCGACGAAGTGGTGTACGACACGCAAATGGCGGGCTATAAGCCGATTATCGCCCATATCGAGCGTTATTCCTATTTCAGGAAAGTGGAAAACGTCGCTCGGATTAAGGCGGCGGGGGCGATGATTCAGGTCAATGCGGACAGCATAGCCTCGAAAGATTTTCCTAAGGAGAGGAAGTTCGTAAAACAACTTCTGAAATTCAAACTCGCAGACTTTGTGGGCAGCGACGTACACAGCGGCAGGGTCAACTATATGAAAAAGGCTTACGACAAGGTCGCGAAAAAAGACCGCGTTTACGCCGATATGATATTCGATAAAAACGCCGACCTTATTATCGGACAAAATCGTCCGCTTTGATTTTATGAGAGTAATTCGCGAAAAAAGCGAGGTTATCGCATTGAACAATATCGTACTCGCGTTTGTGGGCGACGCGGTATATTCCTTGAAAATAAGGGAAAAATACGCTTTGTCGCTCGACGCCAAGCCGTCCGCCGTATCCGACGTATGCTCGGAGATAGTGAGCGCGAAATCGCAGGCGAGAAAGGTCGAAAAACTTATCGAACGAGGCGTTCTGACGGACGAGGAAATCGAAATATTCAAGCGGGCGAGAAATACGAAAAAGGCAAACAAAGCGAAGAACGCGTCCGTAAACGACTATCATAAATCGACGGGTTTCGAGGCCCTTTTAGGGTATTTGTATCTCACGGGGCAGGACGAAAGGCTCGATATGATCGCGTATTACGAAGAAGGATAGAAAAATATGAAAATAGAAGGCAAAAACTCGGTAAGAGAACTTATTAAAAGCGGAAAAACGGTCGATAAAGTACTCGTTCAGAACGGAATGAGAGACGAAGAATCGAGAACGCTTGCGGGACAGATTAAACAGGCGGGAATAAAGATTTCTTTCGCCGACAAATCCATACTTGACAAAGAGAGCGAGACGAGAAGGCATCAGGGCTTTATCGCGTTCGTTTCAGATTATAAATACGCCGAACTCGACGATATTTTAAACGCCGTCAAGGATAAAGAGGACGCGTTTATAGTCGTTCTGGACGGAGTTGAGGACCCCCATAATCTCGGAAGCGTGATAAGGGTTTGCGAGTGCGGCGGTATCGACGGACTTATAATCGGCAAACACAGAAGCGCGAGCGTGACGGACGCCGTTATGAGAATTTCCGAGGGCAGCGCGAACCATATAAAAATCGCAAGGGTCACGAACATCAATTCGGCAATCGACAAGATAAAAAGCGAAAATATATGGGCTTACGCTTTGGAACTCGGCGGCGGCGATATTTACAAGACCGATCTCAAAGGCAGAATCGCGATAGTGGTCGGCGGAGAAGATACGGGAGTTAATCAACTCACGAAGAAAAAGTGCGACGCTGTAATGCAGATTCCTATGAAAGGAAAGGTAAATTCTTTAAACGCTTCGGTCGCCTGCGGCGTTGCGGTTTTCGAGGCGTTACGCCAACGAAACGCCTGATAAACGACTTATAGGCAGGCTTTTACTAAATTTTTAACGAGAGGAGAGGAATAAATGGCGTATCTCGCGTTATACAGGAGATTTCGTCCGAGCGGCTTCGACGGTCTTATAGGACAGGAACACGTCGTTCAGACTTTGATAAATCAGATAAAGACCGATAGAATAGGTCACGCGTATTTGTTCTGCGGAGCGAGAGGAACCGGCAAGACCTCGGCGGCGAAGATTTTTGCGAGGGCTATAAACTGTCTGTCACCCGTCAACGGTTCGCCGTGCGGTAAGTGCGAAGTATGCAAGGCTCTTGCGGACAACTCGAACCTCGATATACTCGAAATGGACGCGGCTTCCAACAACAAAGTAGAAAACGTAAGGGAAATTCGTGAAAAAATTCAGTATCCGCCCGTAAGCGGCAGATATAAGGTCTATATTATAGACGAAGTTCACATGCTTACTACCGAGGCTTTCAACGCCCTTTTAAAGACTTTGGAAGAACCGCCGAAACACGCCGTATTCATTCTCGCGACGACCGAGGCTCACAAACTTCCGTCCACCATTTTGTCGCGTTGTATGCGATTCGATTTCAGATTGATTCCGACGGCGAAGATCGCCGAACTCATCGGCAAAATCTACAAAGAAGTGGGTAAGGAATACGATGACGAGGCTCTGACCGCGATTGCGAGAGCGGGAGCGGGGAGCGTGAGAGACGCCCTTTCCATTGCCGACATCTGCGTGTCGTATAAAGAGAGTAAACTCACGTATTCGGACGTTTTAGAGATTTTAGGGGCGACCGATACGAACAAAATAACGAGTCTCGTCGGCGATATTTTTCGCGGCGATACGGGCGGCTCGCTTGAAACCGTTGAGAAACTTTGCGAAAGCGGTAAGAGCGTAGGGGTTTTGTGTAAGGATATTATTTCGAGACTAAGAGAAATAATCGTCTGCAAAACCTGTAAAAACGGCAGAGAAATTCTCGAGATTCCCGAGGACGCCTACGGCGAAATCGTCAAAGCGGCGGGTCTTGCGGACGAGAACAGAATTTTAAGAACGATAGAGATATTCAGCGAAGCGGAAGGGAATATGCGTTACGCCGCAAGTCCGAAAATACTTCTGGAATGCGCGGTCGTGAAGTCGTCGAGACCGGAAACGGACTATAATCTCGACGCTTTGCTCGGAAGAATATCCTCTTTGGAAAAAGCCTTGAAAGACGGGGCTATGGTAAGCGGCGAAAAGCCGAAGCCTATATTTATGGGCGAGATAAAGTCTGCGGAAATCAAACCCGAGGCGGTCGTAACAAGGGCGGAAACGAAAACAAAAGCGGAAGATAACGCCTCGTATTATTTCGACGAGGGCGAGCCTATGCCGCCGCCCGAGGAGTCGAGCGAAATTGAAACAGGCGGCTATAAGTCGATTAACGAGCAAAAATCGCCCGCTACCGAACGAAAAATCACGCCCAAAGAAGTGAAACCCGAGGAAGCGAAGCCGGCAGAACAAGCCGTTGAACAAGATTTGGGCGAGAATACCGCGAACATAAGCGCGGGTAAACTGTGGGGAACGGTTATAAGGAAATTGCGAGCCGAAAAGCAGATAGTGCTTTGGATAGCGTGTCAGGAAATGACTGCGACTTTAAATGGCAGAACGCTTATAGTAAGGGCTTGTGACGAGGCGGGGTATAACGCCGTTACCAAGCAGGCGAACCTCGAAATTCTTTCGAAGATAGTGAAGTCGGTCGGAGACTATGAAGTAGAGATAAAAAAATCGAGCGGCGAAGCGGAAAATAAAAGCAAATTCGACGAGGACGTCGAAAAGGTGAAGAACGTTTTCGGCAGCGAAGTCGTCAAAGTAGAAGATTAAAGAAAAAAGGAGTAAAAGATATGGCAGGATACGGCAGAGGCGGTTTCGGAGGTTTCGGCGGAGGAAACCAAATGCAGCAACTTATGAAACAGGCTCAGAAAATGCAGGAGCAAATGGCTAAGGCTCAGGAAGAACTCGAAGAAGCCGAGATAGAGGGCGAGAGCGGAAGCGGACTCGTTAAAGTCGTAGTAAACGGTAAAAAAACGGTGAAGTCGATAACAATCGACCCGAAAGCGGTAGACCCCGACGACGTTGAGATGCTCGAGGATCTTATTATCGCCGCGCTCAATAACGCCTATGAGGAAGCGGACGCGGAATACGAAGAAAAAATGGGTAAATTCGGCGGCGCGGGCGGTCTGCTTTAAGGTATGGGAGCGTATATCGAACCGATCGGCAGGCTTATAAATCAATTCACCAAGTTGCCGGGCGTAGGCTCAAAGACCGCTCAGCGGTACGCGTATAAAATCATAAATATGACCGAAGAGGAAGCGGCTGAGTTTGCGGAGAGTATACTTCGCGCCAAGAGGGAAGTTCGCTATTGCTCGGTGTGCGGAAATTACACCGACAAGGAAATTTGCGACATCTGCTCGACGAGAGACGGTTCGGTTATATGCGTTGTCAAAGAGCCGAAAGACGTGCTTGCGATGGAAAAATCGCACGAATTTAAGGGCGTTTATCACGTTCTTCACGGGGCGTTAAGTCCTATGGAAGGGATAACGCCGAACGATATAAGGATTAAAGAACTCCTTGCCCGAATTGCGAAAGGCGGCGTAAAAGAGGTTATTATGGCGACAAACCCGGACGTGGAGGGCGAGGCGACAGCGATGTACATTTCGGGGCTTTTAAAGCCGCTCGGAATTAAGGTCACGAGGCTTGCGCACGGAATACCCGTCGGGAGCGAACTCGAATACGCGGACGAAATAACCCTTTCGAGGGCGCTACTCGACAGAAAGGAAATGTAAATTTTCGGTTGAGGTTTTCTCGGCTGACCGCGAGTTGGCGTAAAGATTAAAAAAGAAACGAGATTTCGGTTAGTCGCTCTTCCCGTAGGGAATTGCGACAACTAAATAAATCCTTATGGATTTGTGATATTTGCTTACGCAAGTTATATCGCCTATCGGTAGTTATATTTGCCTAATGGCAAGTTAAGGATTTATTTAATATAACTTTGACTACAAGTCAAAATATAACTTTTAGACTACTCTAAAAATATAACTGTTTGCAATGCAAACAATATCACTTTAATTAAAACTCGACTTTTGATAAGTCGAGTTTTCTTTTGCCCACGTAAAACTGCTTGATAAAAATTTTAATGTGTGTTATAATGATTATGCTAAACAAAATTAAATGTATGGAGCGAAGTGTCTTTATTTTTAGGGCGCTTTATATTCTTTTACGCAATTACTTTTGAATTTGATAAAATGCAGATTCTACTAAGTGATTGTGTAAGGTAATACTTCGCTCATTTATGTTTTGTTTAGCGACTATCGGAGTCTGCGTTTTTGTGCGTTTACTTCGGTAGGCGCACTTTTTTATTTTAGAAGGTAAATATTATGGGGTAATAATTTATAGTTTAGTATAAAAACATAACAACAAATTTAAGAAAATAACCTTAGGAGAAATTAAAATGAATAAACCAAATCTATCAAGTATTGAATCTTTACTGTCAACAGGTAATAAGTTTGCTTTAACAGAAAATCAATATCATAAAGAAACTAGTGCTACAAGGCCCAAAAACTTTTACTATCTGAAAAATAATTCTGCAGTAGCTAAATTGGCTAAACGCTACGGCTTTAAAATTATACTTTAAGAAAAAACTATTTTATTTGAAAAGGAGAATAAATAAATGGATACAGTATTAAAAGAAAGTACTATAACGAAAAAGGCGAAAACGATAATTTTAGGAATTACAATTGTTGCTATTTTTTTAGGTGCAATATTTCTTATTGTCAACAGTTCTTTGTACAACGCTGATTCAAATAAATATATATATAACGATTATTTAGGCAATGTTGGATATTTGCCTGGCTTATTGGACGAAAGTGGTTTTTATCTTCGTTATTACGAAGATTTTTGGGAGTTTCCATATGTCTATATTGGACTTTATTTTTTGGGCGTAGCTGTATGTTTTTTGTTTACTTTTTTTATGATGAGAAAAATGCAAATAACTGTAACAGATAAACGCGTGTGTGGAAAAACATATTTTGGGCGTAGTGTGGATTTGCCCATGGATAGCATTTCTGCCGTAGGTTCTAGTTGGTTTAACGGCATAAAAGTTTCTACGTCATCAGGAAAAGTTTCTTTTTTACATATAGAAAAATCAAAAGAAATTCGTGAATTACTTTGTCAATTATTGATAGAAAGACAAGAAAAACTACAAAGTGACATTCCTGCTAAAAGTAATGCTGATGAATTAAAAAAATATAAAGAATTACTTGACGGTGGTATTATTACGCAAGAAGAATTTGATACAAAGAAAAAACAACTTTTAGGATTATAATACATAAAGTATAGCATACTATACTTTCAAATAAAAGTCGTGTGTTTTTGCAAAGCAGAAAAATAAAGAGTAGCAAAAATTTTTGCTACTCTTTTAATATGCCGTAAAAAATCCCTATAGGAAGAGCGAATACTTGAAGTCTCGTTTTTATTATATACGGTTGAAAATAAGTTTTTTATATATAAAACGAGATTTGCGGGACGTCGGGGCGCCGTCCCCTACGGCAACGCTTGATATTTGCATTAAAAAACCCGTCTGTGTTTCAGAATGCTTTTAGTAAAACGTCTTGCGGCGATTATTTCTGTCCGAAATAATCGCCGAACATTACCGCTACGTCGTCGGGTATAACCGTTTTCACGGGCGAAAAATATTTTCCGTCCACGTCTGTTACTTCCGCTTCCGCATCGTCCTCTTTTTCCTTTTCGGATTGTCCGTTTTCTTTTTTATCCCCATTCATAAGTCCCATAAAAACGGGCAGAAGGGTTTTTAAATTTACGCCCCCTTGCAGGGCTTCCGCAAATTTGTCGGAAGTAAGAAGAGAAATCGTCTTGTCGTCCATTCCGAGCAGTTTGAAAACGGGAACGAACGACGGCATATCGAGATTAGGCAGAATTTCTTTCAGTTCGCCCAACTTTCCGCCATACAAAACGAAAAATAGTATTAAGATAAACAGATAGTTCATTTTTTTTCTCCGATATATAATTTCGTCCGTAACCCCAACCGAACCCGCCTCTAAGCCGTCTTTTTAACGCTTTGCAGCAAATTCGCCCTCGACGTATTCGTATACGCCATCGGTTGCCTTTACCACAAATCATTTGAAAATCGGGTTCGGTTTGGGTTTTTATCGGCTAACGTTCACTTTTTTTCGGTTTCCGTCATAAAATATTTCAGACGGAGGTAATTTATGAGAAATTTTAACGACTACAAGCCCGAGGAGCGGAATACCTTTTCCAAAGACGGTTTAAGCGAAGCCGAATTGTCGGAAAAGTTCTTTTCGCTTGCAGAAGAGTTCGAGGGTAAAAACGGCGACGACGTTTTAAAAGCGATTGTAAAAGAAGCCGAACGCGGCAGAAAAAACGGCACGTTGACCGACGCCGACATCGATAACTTTTCCGCAATGCTCGCGCCAATGCTCACCGCCGAACAAAACAAAATGCTCGGGAAAATCGTAAAGAAAATCAAAAAATAGTTCTTACGACTAAACGGTCATCGATATTTCGTCGAGGGCGTACAGAAACGCGTTTATCTCCTTTCTCGTGTTCTGCGGACTTAAACTGACCCTTAACAAACCGAGTTTTTCCGTACCCAAAAACTTATGGTATAACGGAGCGCAATGATAGCCGCCTCTCGTCGCTATATCGTATTTGTCCGAGAGTAACTCGGAAAGACTCTGAGAGGAAAAATCGTTGTGCGAAAACGCCACTATACCGCTGTCGTTGGGAATGGAGTAGAGCCTTAAATAAGGCCGCGCGGACAATTCCGAAACGAAATATTCGGTTAAACCTTTGAGTTACGAAGCGACGTAATCCACGTTGTCTCCGAGATAATCCACACCCTCTTTCATAGATAAAATAGCGGGCAGATTGACTGTTCCCGCTTCCAGCGATTCGGGCAGATTATCGGGCATACCCTTTGAAAAAGTATCGAAACCCGTGCCGCCGAAAACGGTCGGGCGTATCTTCGCTTTACCTCCGAGAATCAGCGCGCCCGCTCCGACAATACCGAGCAGTCCTTTGTGCGATGGGACGCAAAGTCCGTCTATAAGTTGATTATCGACCTTTATTCGTTTATGCCCCGCCATTTGGGCGCCGTCCACAAGATATAAAGCAGACGTATTTCTGAGAAGTCTGCCGATACCATCGACGTCGTTTTCCGCGCCCGTTACGTTAGAAACTCCGTTCACTACGACCATACAGACGTCGTCGGACAGGTGTTTTTCTACGTCCGAGGCGGTAACTATGGAAGTTTCGGGAGCGATGACGGTGAGGGTAATAAGACCACGGCGTTCGAGTTCATAAAGCGGACGTAAAACGGCGTTGTGTTCGGTTACGGTAGTCAGAACTCTGCGGCCGGGAACGAAAAGCCCGAAAATCGCGGCGTTCAAAGCGTAAGTGCAAGACGGTGTGAAAACTACCCGTTCGGGAGACGCCGCGCCGAAAAATTTCGCGAGCGATTTTCTCGCGGAATAGAGGGCTTGCGAGGCTGCGACGGAGAGCCTGTGTCCGCTTCTTCCGGGGTTCGCGTTCAGATTTTTCAAAGCGTATTCCGCCGCTTCGTATGACTTAGAAGGTTTAAAACCGCCCGTTGCGGCGTTGTCGAAATAAATCATAAATTACTTCCGTTTTTATTATAAATATATTATCGTACGACCGGTTTAATGCCTTAGAATACAAAGGAGGGGAAAATGGGTTTTTGTTTAGCGGTATTCCGTTCGAGAACTCAGGTAATGGAATTTATAGAGTATTTTCAATCGGGCGGAATAGACGCGCGGGCGGTAAACACGCCTGCGGAAGCGAAAATAGGTTGCGGAATTTCGGCGAGATTTCCGAAAATTTATCTGCCTTACGCCGCTTCGGCGGTGAATAAACTTAATCTGAACACTTTTACGGGTTTTTACGAAGTACGGACGGTCGGTAATCGAACGACCGTGATTCGTTTATAAAAATAAAAACTCCGAATTATTCGAAACTCTCTCGGCTAAATCGGGGTTTTTATTTTTGAGCCTCGATTTGATTGTGTTTACGCCGATTTTATGCTAAAATATCTCCGAATGAATAAGAAAACGGCAACGGAAGTCGCTTCGAGACTTTTGGAAGAGTACCCGAACGCAAAACCGGCTTTAAAATTTAATAGTCCTTACGAGTTGCTCGTTGCGGTTATACTTTCCGCGCAGTGTACGGACGAAAGGGTGAACAAGGTCACCGAAAAATTGTTCGCAGTAGCAAATACCCCGCAGGAAATGATAAACCTCGGCGCGGAAAACCTCGAAAAGTACATTTTTTCCTGCGGATTATACCATTCCAAAGCGGCTCATATAATATCGCTATCGGAAAGACTTGTAAATGACTACGGCGGCGAAGTTCCGTCGACTTTAAAGGAACTGAGTACGCTCGACGGCGTGGGCAGAAAAACCGCGAACGTCGTGTACAGCGTGGCGTTCGGCGGCAACGCGATTGCGGTCGATACTCACGTTTTCAGGGTCTCGGCGAGAATTGGTCTCGCAAACGGCAAAACCCCGACGGAGACCGAAAAAATACTTATGAAAAAAATTCCCGAGGAAATGTGGAGCAGATTGCACCACGCTCTCATATACCACGGCAGAAGGGTATGCGTCGCCCGTTCGCCGAAATGCGATGAGTGCGTTATAAGGGAATTATGCGAAAAAAAAGGCGTAAAGGATAGAAAAAAGGTATGATAGTCGATAAATTCGTAGATAAAGAAAGTTTATTCCTTAAATCGGGAGACGGCGGCGACGGCGCGGTCTCGTTTCTGAGGTATAAAGGCGTGTCGAACGGCGGACCCGACGGCGGAGACGGCGGCAACGGCGGCAGCATATACTTCGTGGGCGATCGTCACAAGAGCAGTCTCATAGACTTTATGTGTAAGAGAAAGTACGTCGCCGAAAACGGAGGCAAAGGCGAGGGCAACAACTGCCATGGCAAGAACGGAGCGGACGTATATATTTCCGTGCCGCTCGGAACGGTCGTGAAAGACAGAGAGACGGGTCGAATTCTGTGCGATATATACTACGACGGACAAACTCATCTCGCAGTCCCCGGCGGCAACGGCGGCAAGGGCAACGTGCATTTCTGCACGAGCCGAAGAAGAGCGCCGCATTTCTCGCAAGCGGGCGAAAAAACCGAGATGCGCAAGGTTATCTTAGAGTTGAAAATCATTGCGGACGTCGGCTTAATCGGATTTCCGAACGTGGGAAAATCTACGATTTTATCGAAGATTTCGGCGGCTAAACCGAAGATTGCCAACTACCATTTCACGACGCTTTCGCCTAATCTCGGGGTTGTAAATTACTACGACGACAGTTTTGTTTGCGCGGATATTCCGGGGCTTATCGAGGGAGCGTCCGAGGGAACGGGACTCGGCACGGAGTTTTTAAGACATATCGAAAGGACGAGGGTACTCGTTCACGTCGTGGATATATCGGGTATGGAGGGCAGAGACCCTTATGAGGACTACAAAAAAATCAACGCGGAACTCAGAAAGTACAGCAAAGAACTCGCTAAAAGACCGCAGATTATCGTTCTGAACAAATGCGATTGCTACGGCGCGGAAGAGAATATCAAGGCGTTCAAGAAAAAACTCAATTACAGAAGGGAAGTTTTCCTTGCTACGGCTGTTTCGGGCGACGGACTTATCGAAGTCGTCAAGAGACTTATCGAAATATTGAAGGAACTGCCCGCCCCGAAGCCTATCGAGTTCGAGCCGTTCAGTTACGAAAAAGCGGACGCGAGAAAGTTCGACGTTACTTACGACGAAGAGGACAAAGCCTATATCGTCGAAGGTCCGCTCGTTAAACTCCTGGAGAGAAACGTAGTTTTAGACGACAACGAAAGCGTTATGTATTTGCAGTCCACCCTCAGGCGTTACGGTGTTATAGACGCGTTGAAGAAGAAGGGAATTAAAGACGGCGATACCGTATTTTTAGGCGAAGTCGCATTCGATTATATTGATTAAAGAGGTATTTAAATATGTTTACTACTAAACAGAGAAGTAAGTTAAGGTCGCTCGCTCAGAGTATAGAGCCGATAGGACAAGTCGGAAAAGGCGGAATTTCCGAGAATATGCTCGCGGGGCTTTCGGATGCTCTCGATAAAAGGGAACTCATAAAAGTTTCGCTTCTGAACAATAACGACGACGATATAAGAGACGTCGCCGAAGAACTTGCGGAAAATCTGAACGCCGAAGTGGTATGTACGATAGGGCGCAAGGTCGTATTGTATCGTTACAGCGAAAAAGACGGCGCGAAGCATATCGAATTTTAAAACGAATCATCGTCACTGTAAAAAACATAGAAAGTAAATGGTTGATTACTTTCCGAAAGAGATAGAAATGCAGCCTATTGGTAAAAAAATTGCCGTCACCTTCGGGGAAGGTGTCGCTGAAAGCGACGGAAGGGGACAATAAATCACCGCTACGTTTCGCATTGCGTTTTTTATCCCCTATCGTCAAAATCTCGCTTATGCTCGATTTTGCCACTTTCCCCGAAGGAGAAAGCAAGATTTTGTTGCGTAGTCAAACTTTATGATTTCTCTATAAAGGTTAAAACGGCGGGGACTCTTTCGGTTTCGCAAAAAATTTCAATATTATCGCGTAGATTATAAAAAGACACCCCGTCGCGATATAATATATTTTATACATCGCAAAGCGACTTAAAACAAGCGTTATAAACCCGTAGAAGGCAAAGTTTTTTGCCTTTTTTTTATCGAAAGATTCTATCGCCGTCTTTATTATTCCGAGCGAACGTTTTTTGAGGGGCGGCGCGTCCGTCGGAATTTCGGGTATGCAATCGTACTTTGAGAGCAGAGAATAGAGAGCGGAAAAATCCACGAGTTTTATTCTCGGCGACAGGTTTTCCGCAAACTTTAACGCTTCCGTATCGAACGCCGTCGAAAAAAACGCGAGCGAGGTGTTTTTCGGGGTCGATTTATACGCTTCGATTACCTCGTCCACGCCTAAGGGTCGGGCTGAAAATTTATACGCGACTTTTCTTCCGTCAGAGATAAAAAGCCCGTTTTTTGAACTTATAGGCTGACTTTCCGATTTTTCGAGCATCTCGAAAAGTATTTTTTCGACTTCTTTGTCGTCTGCTAACAGCAGGTAGTTTTTAAGTTCCGAGTATTTTTTTTCGTCCGCCTTTTTCAAGGTGATTTTTCCGTATTTTTTCTTTGAAGCGAGACAAAATAACGCAAGGGTTATAACCGAAAAGCACGCCGAGATAATTATAGCCGCTGCTTTGCCGCCGATATAGTAGGAAATCGGCGTAAAAAATACGAGAAAGGAAAAGACAAATACGAAAATACAGTCGGAGACAAACGAAATTTTAAACATAGTCGTATTATTGACCGAAAACCCGCCGATTAAACTTGAAAAAATGACGAATTTGTGCTATCATAGAACCGAGATGAAGAAACTTATTTTATACGGGGGAACGTTCGACCCCCCGCATACCGAGCATATCGCCGCGTTGAAAGCGGCAAAAGAAGAGACGGGCGCGGACAAAATAATCGTAATGCCCGACAATATTCCGCCGCATAAACAGACGAATTATATGGCGAGTTCCGCCGACAGATTGGAAATGTGCCGTCTTGCATTCGGCGATTTCGCTACCGTTTCGGACTACGAGATTTTAAGCGAAGGCAAGAGTTATTCCTATAAAACCGTCGAAAAAATCAAAGCGGAGTACCCCGACTACGAAATATTGTTTTTAATGGGTACGGATATGCTTTCGACGTTCGACAAGTGGAAATATCCCGAAAAAATACTCGAAAACGCAACGCCGCTTCTTTGCGAAAGAACGGGCGACGGCGAGAAAAAAGACGAGACTTTGAAGAGATTCAAAGAGCAGTTCGGTGTAGAGGCAAAGTCGCTCGATTATGTCGGCAAGGAACTTTCAAGCAGCGAAATTAAGTTCCGTTTAATGCTTTCACTTCCCGTCGATGGTATGCTGAAAAATGCCGTTTACGAATATATAGGCGGACATTCGGTATATAAAAGCGACAAGTTTTTCGATTTCGTCAAGAAAAACGAAAAGAGAAGCAGGGTAGTTCACACGTTGGGCGTAATGCTTCTTGCCGAGAAACTTTCGAGAAAAAACGGAGTCGATACGAATAAGGCGGTACTTGCCGCGTTGCTTCACGACTGCGGCAAATATTTTACGAAAACCGATTTCCCCGAGTGCGAAATGCCCCAGGATACCCCCGTCCCCGTAGAACATCAGTTTTTAAGCGCGTACATCGCCGAACATACGCTCGGCGTTAAGGACGGAGATATTTTGGGCGCGATAAAGTACCACACTTCGGGCAACGAGAATATGTCCCCGCTCGCGAAGATACTTTTTATCGCCGATATGACGGAACGCGGCAGGGAATTTGACGGCGTGGAAGAATTGCGGAAAATCGCCGAAGACGATCTCGAAAAAGGTTTTCTCGCGGTGCTTTTGCATAAGGCGGATTACGTTAAAAATTCGGACAATCCGATATTCGGGCTGACCGAAAAAACTTGTAAATATTACGGAATAAAATTTTAAATACAGCCATCTAAGGAGACAACAAATGGAAGCGAAAGAAAAAGCAAAAATTATATGCGACGTTTTGTCGGCTAAAAAGGCATACGACGTGTTAAAAATCGACGTAAGCGAAAAGACCGTCCTCGCGGATTACTTCATAATTTGCAGCGGCAAGTCCTCGACTCAGGTGCGTTCGCTCGCAGAGTACGCCGAAGAGGAAATAGAGAAACGCGGCGGCGAAGTCAGAAGAAAAGAGGGAACGGACGAGGGCAGATGGGTCGTCGTCGATTTCGGCGACGTGATCCTTCACGTTTTCAACGACGATACGAGACTTTTTTACCACCTCGAAAGGCTTTGGTCGGACGAAAAAAACACCGAGAAAATCGACTGATTTCGTTCGGCGTTATTCTTCGTATTGTCGCGCGTAATGAGCGGTTTATCGACATATAGACCGCTATTTACCGTTTATATAGTATTTTTTCTCGGAAAATTCCTCGGGGCGTATCACTATGCCTTTAAACGCGAGGTCGGGTTTTCGCGAGACCTTTTTACGGGGTTTTTTCTTGGGAACCACGTCTTTAATATAGTAAATTTTAGCGTCGGACGGCTGTTCGGCGTTTTTTATTTCTTTTTTCTCGCAGTCTTTATATATCTCTCTGTTTTTAATTGACAGTATGCAAAATTTCGTCACGCAAGCAAGACCGAAAGCGGCGAAAAAAACGAGAGCAATCAGTAAAATACCCTGAATTATATTCGGCATAAATTTTACCTCCATAGATTCAACTCTCTAACGCCTTAATTATACAACGTTTTGCCGCGGACGAACCTTCCGTTTTTGTCGAAAGCGTAAAAATTTTGTCGAAATTCTTTAATATCGGGTCTGAAATCCGTTAAAGATAATAAAAAGCCGTTTTCTTTTCGTAAAAAAGTCAACAATCTTTACAAAATAATATAAAACAGAGGTGCGTATGAACGTTATATTCAAAGAGGGCGAAAATTCATCGCTCGCCGAAATAGAGGCAAAAACGAACGACGGCGAGAATAAGATAGTCGTAAAAAGCGACTTCCCCGTAACGGGAAGAGAAGGCGAACGCTGCGACGAAAACGCAAAATGCGATAGAAAAACAGAAAATCCTACCTCGCGTATCGTTGGCGAAAACAATGCCGAAACCACGGCGAAAACTTTCGGTTACGACGTTGCGGACAGGGCGTCCGTTATTTTCGGACAGAGCGAAGACGAGATGAAAAGGGAGTTTCGGGCATTCAAAATCGCTAAACTTCTAAAAAAATTCGACTTCGATTTGACGGGAGAGGTTTCAGGCGAAACGCTTTCGGATAAGTTAGAGGAAGCCGCGTCGCTTGGAATCGGAAGCGTTCTCGTAACGCCTCAGAACCTTAAAATTGCGAAAGACAAACTCAAAAAAACCGAAGTTGGCGTATATGCGGCGGTATGTTATCCGTTCGGAGAGGAGAGTTACGGGGTGAAAAAATACGCCGTGAAAAAGGCGATTGAAAAGGGCGCGGACGGAGTTTTTCTGCCTGTCGGAATATCGTCGGTCAAGCAAGGCGGCTTCGAGGCGATAAGAAAAGAGTTTAAGAAAATCGTCAAGGTTTGCCGCAATAAAAAACTGTTTGTAGTTATAGAAAGCGGGGCGATAAACTCGGTCGAGACGGAAAAAATCGTAAAAATTCTCTCAGCTGTCGGCGTTAAAAATTTCGTATCGTCGAGCGGATATAGGGAGATCGGCGAAGGGCTTTCGTCCGTAAAGAATATAAGGTATTTTTTAAAGAGCGGTTGCGAAGTCTCGGGGTATACGGACACCGTGAAAAGCGACGACGCGATAGGGCTTTTAGCGATTGCGGACAGACTGCTCGTAAAAAACGCGGCAGAACTTGCGACCGATTTAAAGACCGCCGTCGGCGTATTGGATTTCTGAGTTTAAACTTAATATCTTGCTTTCCCCTTTGGGGAAAGTGGCGGCGT
>ERZ779875.1007-NODE-1007-length-20815-cov-6.016522_pt1 | contig 20815 bp, 14 predicted proteins | sample MGYA00511246_ERZ779875 | MGnify/ENA primary metagenome ERZ779875 (study PRJEB29588, sample SAMEA2155093) | human gut metagenome | biome: human gut; feature: human-associated habitat; material: faeces | place: Denmark | collected 2008/2010 ... | reverse complement strand
TTTTACGGCGCCAGCCGCGAATATTCCGTTATGCTCAATCTTTACGATTCGGCGGTAAGACAGATAAAACTCAAACTCGAAATTTTAAATAACGAGTTCAACGTTTTATACGCGAGAAACCCTATTCACCACATCGAGAGCAGATTAAAATCGCCCGACAGCATTATAGCGAAGTTGGTAAAAAAAGGCTACCCCGTCACAATCGAGTCGGCAAAAAAGAACATAAACGACATAGCGGGCGTTCGGGTCGTATGCCACTATATAGACGACGTTTACAGCGTTGCGGAAATGCTCGCGAGACAGACCGACCTCGAAATCGTCAAAAAGCAGGACTACATCAAAACGCCCAACTACAACGGTTATCGGTCGCTTCACCTCGATATAAAAGTACCCGTATTTTTATCCGACAGAACGGAATACGTCATCGCCGAAGTTCAGATAAGGACTATCGCTATGGACTTCTGGGCGAGTCTCGAACACGACGTAAGGTACAAGGCTGACAAGTCGAAACTACCCGAAGGAATAAACGAAGAGATGCTTCTCTGCTCGAACAAGATAGCGGAAATCGACGAGCAGATGCAGGATATGTATAAACGGATAAAGCAGTCCGAACAACAATAAAAACGAATATCAACGACGAAAAACGCGGCTATAAGTCGATAAAACCGCGATTTCGGATTTTAAAGGTAAGTTAAATGGTAGATTTTACGAAGCAGATGAAAAGAGAATACACCATTCTCTGCCCGGATATTTTCCCGATGCACATGGGGCTTTTCGAAAAAATATTCAGAAATAACGGCTACAAGTTGGAAGTCGTGAGAGACGAGGGCAAGGAAGTTATAGACGCAGGACTTAAATACATACACAACGATATGTGTTACCCCGCGATATGTTCCTGCGGTCAACTCATATACGCTTTGGAAAGCGGAAGGTACGACGTACATAAAACCGCGCTTATCTTTTTTCAGACGGGCGGAGGCTGCAGGGCTTCAAACTATATTTTTTTGCTCCGTAAAGCGCTCGAAGAAATGGGGCTTTCGTTCGTTCCCGTAATTTCGGTGAGTTTCGCAGGGCTTGAAAAATACAGCGGTTTCAAACTCACAATTCCGATGCTCCTTTCGGGCTTCGCCTCGATTGTCTACGGCGATATGCTTATGCTGCTCAAAAATCAGGTCGAACCTTACGAGACAAACAAAGGAGATACCGAAAAAGTAACGCAGAAATGGCTTGCCGACCTTTCGGAGGGCTTCAAACGCAAAACGGGCTTTTCCAAGAAAAAAATTCTCAGAAATCTCTCGGCGATCGCTAAGGACTTCCACGAAATACCAAAAACGCCTAAAACTCTCGTTAAAGTAGGTATCGTAGGCGAAATTTACGTTAAATACTCCCCGTTTGCCAATCGAGGACTTGAAAAATTCCTTTTGAGCGAAGGGTGCGAAATTATGGTGCCGGGCGTTATGGGCTTTTTACAGTACTGCGCGGCGAACGTCGAGGTCGATCACCGCTATTACGGCGGCAGTTTTATCAAGTATTTTATAGGTAAAAAAGCCGAGAAAATACTCGCGGGCTACGACGGACTTATCGAAAAAGCGTTAGAGGACTACCCCGAATTCGTAACCCCCGCTTCGTTTGAAAAAATCAAACTTATGGCGGACAAGGTAATCGACAGAGGCGTAAAAATGGGCGAAGGCTGGCTGCTCCCCGGAGAAGTCGCCGAACTTATCGAAAAGGGCTACAACAACGTGGTCTGCGCTCAGCCGTTCGGCTGCCTTCCAAACCATATCGTCGGCAAAGGCACGATAAGAAAACTCAGAGAACTCTACCCCGACGCCAACATTTTCCCCGTGGACTACGACGCGGGGGCTTCCAAAGTCAATCAGGAAAACAGAATCAAGCTCATGCTCTCGATTGCGAGAGAGGAAAAAGCGGTATGAAGAGATTAGGCATAGACATAGGGTCAACGACCTTAAAAACCGTACTTTTAGGAGAAAACGGCGAAATACTATTTGAAAAATATCAAAGGCACTTGTCAAAAATTCCCGAAACAGCCGTTTCGGTACTTAGCGAAATCGCGGAAAAATTCGGCGACGAAAAAATGACGGTATGCCTTTCGGGTTCGTCGGGAATGGGCGTTGCCGAAGCGTTAAATCTTCCGTTTTCGCAAGAGGTTTACGCCGAAAAAACAGCGGTCGCGAAATACTGTCCCGAAACGGACGTCGTTGTCGAACTCGGCGGCGAGGACGCGAAAATCATATTTTTGACGGGCGGCTTCGAAATGCGAATGAACGGAACGTGCGCAGGCGGCACGGGCGCGTTTATCGACCAGATGGCAACCCTTATGAAACTTACGCCCGAAGATTTAAACGAACTATGTAAGTCTCACGAAAAGGTATACACCATCGCTTCGCGTTGCGGAGTTTTCGCAAAATCCGACGTGCAACCGCTTTTAAATCAAGGAGCGAAAAAATCCGACGTCGCCGCGGGAATTTTCGCGGCGGTCGCAAATCAGACGGTCGCGGGTCTCGCCCAAGGCAGAAAAATCGAGGGCAACGCCCTCTATCTCGGAGGTCCCCTCACCTTCCTTTCAGAACTTCGGACGGCGTTTGACAAAACGCTTAATCTCACGGGTAAATTACCCGAAAACTCACTTTATTTCGTGGCGTTAGGCGCGGCTCTTTCGCCGTCTGCGGAAGTTACGACCGCCGAAACGCTCGTTTCCTATTTCAAAAACACGGCGTCTTTCGGCAAGTACGAACAATGCCGTCCGCTTTTCGCTTCCAAAGAGGAATACGAAGAGTTTAAAAACAGACACGCGAAAAATTCCGAGGGAATCAAAACGCTCGACAAGCCGAACGGCAAAATGTATCTCGGCGTGGACGCAGGCTCGACTACCGTCAAACTGCTCCTTACCGACGAGGATGGCAACGTGTTCAACCCCGTATACCTTCCGAGCGTAGGAAAACCCGTCGAAACGGTGTACGATTATCTGAAAAAACTATACGAAAAGTACCCCGATATAGAAATCGTTTCGGCTGCCGTAACGGGCTACGGCGAAGATATGATAAAGGCAGCGTTTCATTTCGACGCCGGGGTCGTAGAGACCGTCGCGCACTACACCGCCGCTAAAAAATTCCGCCCCGACGTGGACTTTATTTTAGACATCGGCGGACAGGATATGAAGTGCTTTAAGATAAGAAACGGACTTATAGACCAACTTTTCCTCAACGAAGCCTGTTCTTCGGGTTGCGGTTCGTTCCTGCAAACGTTCGCCTCGTCTTTGGGCTACGATGTGGAGACTTTCGCAAATCTCGGCTTGTTCGCCGACGCTCCCGTAAACCTCGGTTCGAGGTGTACCGTATTTATGAACAGTTCGGTAAAGCAGGCGCAAAAGGACGGGGCTTCCGTCGAGAATATTTCGGCGGGGCTTTCGATAAGCGTCGTCAAAAACGCCCTTTACAAAGTTATTCGTTGCGCTAAAGCCTCGGATTTGGGCAAAAACGTGGTAGTTCAGGGCGGCACGTTCTTAAACGACTGCGTACTTCGGGCGTTCGAACAGGAAACGGGACTTAACGTAATTCGTCCGTCCTTCTCCGCTTTAATGGGGGCTTACGGCGCCGCGCTTTACGCGAAAGACGTTAAAAATACGGGTAAAAGCAGCGTTTTAAACGCCGAAGAACTCAAAAATTTCTCGCGTAAAACCTCGAATATCGTCTGCGGCGGTTGCGGAAACAAATGCAATCTCACGATAAGCGTATTTTCGGACGGAAAAAAATATATTGCGGGCAACCGCTGCTCTAAACCCGTCTCGGGAAAACAGACGACGGGCGACAAAGACCTTTACGCGTACAAGATCAAACTGCTGTCGAAGTATGTAAACACCGAGAGAAAATCGGACAAAATTAACGTAGGACTTCCGCTCGCTCTCAATATGTACGAGTTGTTGCCCTTTTGGAGCAAGTTTTTCACCGAACTCGGATTCAATGCGATGACTTCGCCTTTTTCGGACAGAAAAATTTACGAAATCGGTCAATACACCATACCGTCCGACACGGTATGTTACCCCGCGAAACTCGTTCACGGACACATAGAAACGCTGATAAACGAAAAGGCAGACGCAATTTTTTACCCCGATATGACCTACAACGTAGACGAGGGGCAAGGCGACGACCACTTCAACTGCCCCGTCGTGGCGTACTATCCGCAAGTTATTTTAAAGAACGTTCCCGATATTAAAAACGTAGACTTTATATGCGACTTCGTAAGCATTGCGAACCCGTCGCAGTTTATAAAGCGAATTACCCCGATACTCAAAACCCACTTCGCAAACAAAGCGATTACTTTGAACAACGTTAAAAAAGCCGCCTATAAGGCGTTTAACGAGTATCACGACTATATTAACGCAATACGCTTTAAGGCTGACGAACTGATAGAAAACGCTAAAAAAAGCGGCGAACCCGTAATCGTTTTAGCAGGCAGACCGTACCACGTCGACCCCGAAATAAACCACGGAATACACGAACTTATATCAAGGCTCGGAGCGACCATAATAAGCGAGGACGCCATAAGACCGAACGACGGCAAACTGCCTACGAAAGTCAGAAATCAATGGACGTATCACGCGAGAATGTACAATGCGGCGAAATTCGTCGCGGAAAGTCCCGAAGAACTGAACGCGCATCTCGTTCAACTCGTTTCGTTCGGTTGCGGAGTAGACGCTGTAACGACGGACGAAGTGCGAGCGACCGTCGAGAAGTCGGGACGGCTTTACACGCAGATAAAAATCGATGAAATATCGAACTCGGGCGCAGTGACGATAAGGCTGAGAAGCCTTATGTCGGTTATAGAACTCAGAAAACGCAATAAAAAGTAATCGTCAATCAAGACGTCTTAATATAAAACGAGATTTTATCCGACGGATAAAATCTCGTTTTTAATTTCGATAAATAACTCTCGCAAAGTCTCCCCTGAGCAAGGGGAGATGTCACGACTTGTCGTGACAAAAGGGTTGTAAAAACGAAAACTCGTATAATTCAGCATTGCTTTTCAGGACGCCATATAAAATCGTAGGGGACGGCGCCCCGACGTCCCGATATAAAAATGGTAGAAGACAACGACTTTAAGGCGACCACCCGCAATTAAAAAACACGCGTTTATGTTCACAACTCTTATTTTTGTGGATAACTTCCCCAAAAACAGGCAGTTATCCACAATTCAGAAAAAGTTGTCAACATTTTCTAAGGTTTACTTACGAATTATGTCGAAAATGACCTACCGATTTTTTCCATATCTTTTACCCCGTCAAAAAACCTCACGAACGCTTTTTTTAGGGATAATTTATCCTATTTTACGCCCTTTCTTTACCGACAAAAAATACCGCAACCGTTCCGCGACCCGTATGGCAACCGATAGTCGCGCCGATATCGTAAATCTCGCATTTTCCTTTCAGTTTCGGGAAGGTCTTTTCCAACTCGCCGACAACGTAATTCGCATCGTCTATGCAGTCGGAATTGGAAAGATAACATCTGCCGTCGTAATCCTCACCATCAAGAACGTGTTCGAGCATCAATTTAATAAGTTCCGCAGTCGCCCTCTTCTTACCGATAAGTTTTTTGACTACTATAAGTTTACCTTCGTTATCCGCGTGAAGCAACGGGCAAACGTGAAGGAGCGTTCCGATAATTCCCGAAGCCGCCGAAACTCTGCCGCCCCTTATGTAAGCGGATAAATCGGTCGAGAAGAAAAGGTACGATATTCTGTCTTTAAGTTCGTCCGCGTACTTTGCGGTTTCTTCGGCAGTATGCCCCGCGTCTCTGTAATCTGCCGTCTGCTCGACTAAAAGCCCGTAGCCCGACGAAGCCCCGAGCGAGTCGATAATATAAATCTTTCTGTCCGCAAACTTCTCTTCGAGTTCCTTTTTCGCAATCAAAGCCGACTGATAAGTACCCGACAAGCCCGACGAAAGGGTTATATGAACGATATCGTAACCCTCCTCGAGCAGCGGCGTGAAATTCTTAACGTATTCTTCCGAAGTAACCTGACTCGTACTCGTCTTCGCCCCTTTATCCATCTCTTCGTACAGTTTTTTATGGGGCATGGTCTTGCCGAAATCGTCGGCGTATTCGGTATTGTTCACGAAGAAATGCGATACGACAATGTTTACCTTTCTCTCCGCAAATCTTTCGGCGGTAAGGTCCGCCGTGGTCTCGCAACTCAAAATAAATTTACACATAAGATTTCTCCTAAGATTTTTTTCAACACCCCTACTATAACACGTTTACACCCCTTTTGTTGTCTATTGTTGCCTTTTTTTGTTACACGAAACGGTTTAACGTCGTAGAAAATCGGAATTTAATGTCTACTGCGAGTAGAATACTCATTATTATGGTAGAATAACATAAAAATGCTTGAAATTATATGGCAAAAGTGCTAAAATACACTTGTATGTTGACCGAAAAACAGGCTCTTGCCGTAAACGAATTCAATAAGAATATACTTCTTCTCGCGAGAGCGGGAACGGGAAAAACCTATACCGTCGCCCAAAAAATCGCCGAAGCGGAAAGACGGGGGTTCGCAGAGGACGAAATTTTGTGTCTTACTTTCACCGTAAAAGCCGCAGACGAACTGAGAAGCGACGTTGCGAAATACTGTAAAAATTTTCGCCCCGACGTGTTCACTATTCACGGTTTTTGCTATCGTCTCATGCTCGAATACGGCAGAGAAACGGGGCGTTTTTCGGAAAAACAGATAGCGGACGAAGTGGACGCGGGCGAACTTATACGGGAAACGCTCGGCTTTTTTATCGCCAAAGGCGATTACAAGACCGCCGACGGCGTACCGCCCCTTTTAAACAAACAACTCGTTTCGATTGTCTCGGCGATAAAACACGAAAGATTTCGTCTCGGCTACTCTTTTTTCTCAAACGCCGGATACGCCGAGGCTATAAAGAGACTGCTCGGCTCAGATAAAGCCTTTTCGGACTATTTCGTAGTCAAAAAGGGCGCTGCGAAATACTCGGACGAGAGTTTCAAGGACTTTTTGAAAGGTCGAGGCGAAGAATTTATGCTCAGATACCGATCGGCGTTAGACGCGTCGTCGCTTGTCGATTTCGACGATTTAATATTCCTCTCCCGAGAGATTACGGCGGACAACAACTTTAAAAAGCCCGCCTATAAGTTGATTATCGTGGATGAAATGCAAGACACAAGCATTGCCGAGTACGAAGTTATAAAGTCTTTTTTCAGCAAAAATCAGATTATGATGTGCGGCGACGTCTATCAGACGATTTACGGTTGGAGAGGCTCGAAGCCGTTCGAGATTATCAAGGATTTCAAAACAAGTCGCAACGTACTCGAAATCACGCTCGACGGCAACAAGCGTTCCTCAAAACTTTTAACTTACGCTTCGTCGTATTTTTTAAACGAGGCGTTCGGGGCGAATATCCCCCTTTTAAAAGATGATATTGACGGCGAGGAAAAAATCGACGTCGTCGCCTGCGATGGCATAGACGGCGAAGCGAGAGAGATTTTCGAACGTATAAAATCTTACGACGGCGACAAGTCGGATATATGCGTAATGGCCCGCTCGAACAGATATATAGGCGAACTCTACGCCGGATTTCAAGCCATAAACGCCGAAACGCCCGATGACGAAAGAATATCGTTTTTCACCGCCGACAAGCATTTTCAATTTTACAAAAAGCCCGTAGTAAAGGACGCGTTATCCTTTTTAAGGCTAATCGTAAACCCCGACGACCAACCGTCTATGATAAGACTTGCGAAAAAACAGATTAAAAGCGTTACCGTACCCGTACTCAACGCCCTTAACGACTACTCTTCAAAAGGCGTGTCCATAGGTCAATTTTTAAGCGAAAACACCTACGATTACGGCGATTATTTCGCGCCTCTTATTTTATCATACAAATCGGGAAAAGTCGTCGTTTACGACTTGGAGACCACGGGACTTGACGTCGAAAAAGACGAGGCTATACAAATTTCAGCTATGAAAATCGGCGAAAACGGAGAAAGCGAAGAATTTAACCGCTTTATAATTCCGAATACGGATATTTCCGCAACCGCCCTGTCCGTTCACGGCTACGACCTGAATTATATAAAGTCACACGGCGGCGAAGAGACGAAGGTCGTTTTAAAAGACTTCGCGAATTTTGCGGACGGGTGCGTACTCGTAGGACACAACAGTTCTTCATTCGACGATCTTATGCTGAAAAGGCAACTTGCCGAGAACGGCGTAAACGGAAATTTCGTTTACGGCTACGACACGTTAAAGATAATACGGCTTTTCAATCCGCAAACGCCCGACTATAAATTGTCTACGCTTTGCGACAGATTCGGAATAGTAAATAAGCGCGCGCACGACGCCTTTTCAGACGTATCTGCAACCAAAGAAATACTCGAAATACTTATCAATAAATTCCTGAAAGCGACCGAGCGCGCGAGAATTTCCGTAACCGAAAAGTACGTCTCCGTATTTCGGGACCTGTACGACGAAATACGCGTAATGAAGTCGCTCGCTATGAATTTCGACTACCTGTCTCTGTTTCGCGAAATAGGAAATTCGCTGTCTGGCGCAAGTGAAAAATTATCGCCGAGCGACAAAGAATCAATCAACGATATATACAGAACGTTGAAGAATTATTCAGGCAAAAGCGAGCCTATAAGTTCGTTAAAAGCGTTTTTGGACGACGTATCGCTATCGGGAAGCCAGATGGACGTGATATGCAAAAAGTTTAAAAAGGTACCGCTTATCACAGTACATCAATCGAAAGGTTGCGAATTTAAAGAGGTGATTTTGGCCGGCGTAGGAGAAAACGAATTTCCGTCTTACGGCGCGGTTTCGAGCGGCAACGAGACGGAAGAAAAACGAGTTTTCTACGTTGCGTTGACGAGAGCGAAAGAAAAACTCGCGATAACTTTTCAGGCGTACAAAAACTACTCGGGCAATCTCTACATAAGGAAGCCGTCCGAATACATTTCCTACCTTCCCGCCGACTGCGTAAACTTTATCCGCCGCAGATAAAATAACGTCCCCGAAAAGCGAAATTCAATTTTTGCGTTTCGGCATGTAATAAATTATAAACAATAGACAGGCGAAACGGGACGTCGAGGCGCCGTCCCGAAAAAACAACCGCAGGGGACGGCGACCCAAAGAACTCTTAAAAATGCTTGCATTTTTAAGAAAAAGGCGTCCCGAAAAAACAAACCTATGATATACCAAAAAAAAGATGCCCGAGTCGTCAGGCATCTTTTTCAAGTTATATAAATCAATTTTTTCAGTAATTTTCGACTTCCGTAAGCGTCGGTATGGACGGTTGCGCGCCCTTTCTCGTACACGCGATGCTCGCAGCCTTACTTCCGAAAATCGCGCTTTCTTCAAGCGTTTTACCCTTCGACAACATCGCCGCAAGTCCGCCGCAAAGAGTGTCTCCCGCCGCCGTTGTATCAACAGGTTTTATTTTCAGACAATCGTAATGCTTAGTCCCGTTTTTATCTATAATTTCGAAGCCTTTACCACCTAAGGTCACGAGCAAAGTCGGAACTTGCGACAAAAGAAACTCCCTGCCGCCCATAATTTCCGTTTCCGTCTCGTTCGGCGTTATCAAGTCGCAATACTTAAGGTACGGAACTACGTCCTTGTTCGCCGGCGCGGGATTTAAAATAACGTACATACCCTTTTCCCTCGCCTTTTTTAGACCGTAACCTATTACTTTTACGGGCGTTTCAAGTTGAGTGAGATATATATCTCCCTCTTCTGCATCGCTCAAAGCCTCGTCTATATTCTTCTCCGATAATTCGGCGTTCGCCCCTTTATCGAGAATTATCCTATTATCGCCGTTTTCGATTATTATTACGGCAATTCCCGACGGCGAACCCGAAACGACCCTTACGTGCGAAACGTCTATCCCGACTTCGGTAAATCCCCTTACAGCCGACTTTCCGAAATCGTCGTCGCCTACTAAGCCGCACATAACGACTTTACCGCCGAGCCTCGCCGCGGCGACCGCCTGATTTGCGCCTTTACCGCCATGCGCGACGAAAAAACCGCTGCCCGTTAAGGTCTCGCCTGCCTTCGGCATATACGGCGTTGTTATTACAAGGTCGGTGTTTACGCTCCCGACAACATAAATTTTTTTCATCTCAATCCATTCCCTTTTAAAATTGCCTATATTTCAAGGCTATCGTAAATTGTTTTTACTATTTTCAAATGCTCGCCCTTAAAAGTCGCAGGCCAATTCATAAGACACATACCTATGTAAACGGTCACGCGATTTTTTAAATCGCACATAAAATACGACCCCGCAGCGCCGTCCCAACCGAACTCTCCGACGGGAAGCCCGAAATTTAAAGGCTCAATTCTCGTTCTCACGCCGTAACCGTAGGCGTAATCATCGCCTTGTACGCAGGTGAACCCGTTGTTTACCGAAATTTCCCCGACGTGATTTTTCGCCATATCTTTAACGCTCGATTCTTTCAGCAACCTGTAACCGTTCGCGGCTTTACCCCCGTTTGTAAGGCAGTCCGCAAATTTCATATAATCTTCGGTCGTACTCACGACTCCCGCGCCGCCGCTCAAATAGTATGGCGAAAACACAAGTTCGTTCGAGTTTTTAACTTTTACGGTTATTCCGTCGGCGGTTTTCGCATAGAGGGCTTTTAAATTCTCGGCTTCGCCGTCCCCTCTCGTAAACCCCGAATCGAACATTCCCAAAGGCTCGAAAATCGTCTTTTTTACATACTCGTCCAAAGGCGTTCCCGTAACCTTTTCGATAACGACCCCGAGGACGTCGAAAGACAATCCGTAATAAAACCTCTCCCCGGGGTTAAAAAGCAGAGGCGTTTTTACGAAAGCCTCGCAAATTTCCGCAGTCGAAGCCTTGCCGTCCGTTGCGGCGAGAATCTCCCGAAAAGGTTCGGTATCGTAATCGTAAGAAAGTCCCGAAGTCATCGTTAAAAGATGCTTTATTTTCATCTCGCCCGCCTTTTTTTTAACGCCGTTTTCCATAATAAAGGCTTCGGAAAACGCGGGAAGATATTTTGAAACGGGCATTTCGACGTCGAGTTTGTCCTCTTCGACAAGTTTCAGAATACACGCCGAAACGATAGGTTTCGTACACGAAAAGACGAAGTACCTCTTTTTGTCCGACTTATCGAAGCCGCCGCCGTAACCGAAAACCTTCTTTCCGTCCTTATTTGCAACGACGTCGAGAAAATTCAGGTTCTGTCTTTTTACAAGGCCATCGAGATACCCGCAAAGCAAGTTGTTTTTATCGTCTGTCATCACTTACGAATAACTTTAAACTCCCGAGTAAGCCGAGAATCCTCCGTCTACGGGAATAACCGTACCCGTAACGAAACCGCTCGCCTTGTCGTCGCAAAGCCACAATAAACAACCTATAAGGTCGCTTATCTCGCCGAACTTTCTCATAGGGGTAGCGGCGAGTATCTTGCCCGTTCTCGCCGTCGGCGTACCGTCCTCGTTGTATAAAAGCCCTCTGTTCTGATTAGTCACGAAGAAACCAGGGGCAATCGCGTTACAGCGGATATTGCAGGGCGCGAAATGCACCGCAAGCCACTGCGTGAAGTTGGATATACCCGCCTTAGCCGCAGAATAAGCGGGAATTTTCGTAAGCGGTCTGTAAGCGTTCATCGACGAGATGTTGATAATGTTTCCGCCCTTTTTCACCATACCTTCGGCAAACACCTGCGTTACCAAAAAAGCCGAGGTAACGTTGAGGTCGAAAACGAATTTAAGTCCGCTCTCGTCGAGGGCGAAAAAGTCTTTGATTCCCGTCGTGTCGGGATACATATACTCGTTGTCGCAAGTCGCTTTCGGATTGTTGCCGCCCGCGCCGTTAATCAGTATGTCTACGCCGCCGAAAGCCTCGATAATCGTGCTATAGGCGGACTTTATACTCTCTTTATCGAGACAGTTGCAGCGGATTGCGATAGCGTTTTCGCCTATCTCGTCCGCTATTTTTTCAGCCGCGTCGTAGTTGATATCCAAAAGCGCGATGTTTGCTCCGCAAAGCCCTAAAGCCTTAGCGAACTCGCCGCAGATTATTCCGCCCGCGCCCGTTATCGCTACGGTTTTGCCGCTTAAATCTATTGAAAACGGTAAATTCATATTTTACTCCTTTACTCTCTTTCGAGATATTCTTTTATTTTTTCGGCGATGAACAAATGCCCTTTATCGTTCGGGTGAAGCCCGTCGGCGGTATATTCGTCGCCCTTGTCGGTGAGCGGCTTCGGTATACCGTCGTTATACAAATCGATATAATCTACGCCATCTTTTTCGCATTTCGACCTTATTATATCGACGTAACCTTTAAGGTTTAAGGTCGGCTCTTTTCTATGCCCCTGTCCGAATAAATCTTCTTCCAAAAATCTTCTGATCGGCAGAATGAAACAAATTTTATCTTTCCCGTAAGTTCCGATAAGCCTTTTCATAAGATTGTTCAGCCCGCCGTTAAAAGTATAGGGCGAATCGTCGTTTTCGTCTCCGATTTTCGCGTCGCCGTGACCGTAATCGTTGGTGCCGCCGAACACAAACACCTTGTCGGCGTCCTTATCCATAACTTCCGCTCTCATCTGAAAGTCGTAATCGAACAGAATGTATTCGCTCGGCAAAGACTGTCTCGCTATACGAGTACCCGACACTCCGAAGTTTTTGACTTCGACTCCGCAAATCTCGGCGACTTTGTTTACGTATTTATTTGCTTCCGACGACGCTCCCACGCCCTCGGTTATGCTGTCGCCTAAAAATATTGCTTTCATTTTTTTTCCTTCAAATCCTTTTCTACCGCTTCGAATACGCCTTGCAGATAAGCCGCGCCGAGCGCCCTGTCATAGAGGCCGTACCCCGGTTTGGCGTCCTCGCCCCAAATATTTCTGCCGTGGTCGGGGCGTAAATATCCGTCGAAACCGTTTTCTACGAGAGCCTTGACAATCGAATAAATATCGACGTTACCTTCGCTAGTCTGATGCCCGTTTTCGTAGAAATCGGTATCGCTCGTAAACTTCAACTGACGAAGATGAGCGAAATATATACGGTCGGCGTATTTCGCCGCCATTTTCGGAAGGTCGTTAAACCTGCCCGCTCCGAGCGACCCCGTGCAAAAAGTAATTCCGTTATGCTTATTCGGAACGGCTTTGAAAAGCCTGTCGTAGTCCTCTTCCCTGCCGACTATTCTCGGAAGTCCGAAAATATCCCACGGCGGATCGTCGGGGTGGATAGCCATATTTATACCCGCCTCCTCGCACGCGGGCATAATTCCGTTGAGGAAATATACGAGGTTATCGAACAATTTTTCGTGAGTCATTCCCTCGTACTCTTTCAAAAGTCCGTTCAACTGCTCCGAGGTATAACTCTCGTCCCAACCGGGAAGCCTCAGATTGTGTTTGTCGAGTTTTTTAAAGTCCTCCTCCGAATAAGAAAGAGAAGTCGAGCCGTCGGCGTGTTTGAAATAAAGGTTCGTTCTGAACCAGTCGAACACGGGCATAAAGTTGTAGCAAACGCACTTTACCCCGACTTTTCCGCAATTTCTGATATTTTCGGCGTAGTTTGCGATGAGTTTATCCCTTGTAGGCTTACCGAGTTTTATATCCTCGTGAACGGGAATACTCTCGATAACTTCCATGGAAAGTCCCGCGCCGTTTGCGAGCGTTTTCAATTTTTCCAAAGCGGAAACGCTCCACACTTCTCCGACGGGAACGTCGTAAACGGCGGTGACTACGCCCGACATTCCCTGAATCTGTTTTATGTAGTTAAGAGGAATACAGTCCTTTTCCCCATACCATCTGAAAGTAAGTTTCAAAATTTCTCCTTTTGTACGTCGCACAAAAACGATACGATTAACTCCCTTAATCTTACCATAAAACCGCCTTTCAAGTCAAGAAAAAGCGAAATATTTTTTCATCGGACAGAAATGAATAAAACACATAAAAATAAGGCTTTTTTAACGACAACTTTTTATGCGACCATATTCGACTTATTTCTATCTTTTTTGACTTTTAATTACGACAGACATTTGTCACTATTTGCGAAGTAAAATACAATGCGAACATTTGTTCGTTTTGCATGAAAGACAAGAGGCGAAAAAACTCGTTCCGCGACAAAAAAACTGTTCACAAAGGTATTGCAAATGAAAAATCCGCGGATATAATGAGCGCGTTCTTCAGCAAAAAAAAGGAGGTGTCAGAATGTTTGTCGAACAAAAGGCTTTGCTCGTAAGCCTCGAAAATATGAGCGATATAATCGAAAGTATGGATAAAAAGTTTTTTCTGAAAGCGTTGGGGAGTTTTTCGTGCCGACTTCCCGCCGAGCAGCAAGCCGAGAGACTTCTGACGCTTACCGAAAGGAAAAAGGAATTATTACTTCTGAGAATCAACATATACGAATCTCTTGACGGGTTAAAGCCCGAATGCAGAAAAATTCTGATCGAGAAATACGGCATAGACGGAGCGACAGAGGACGAGAACCTCGTTAAAAACAGGAATTACTACCGCAAGTTGGCGTTAGCGACGGGTAAGTTCGCGAAAGGACTCGAAGAGAGAGGCTTAAACGCGGAAGCGATAAGGGTCAAAGCGAAGAGGTTCGCGTTTATAGGCGAGGCGTTGGAAAGGGAGACGACGAAGTCGATCTCGTCGGCGAATTTCGGAATATTGAGAAACACTTCGGGCAAGTCGTTAAAACCCTGTTCGGTCTCAAAAAATTCGTAATCTGCCGATATCTAAATCCCATATTTTCTTGCTTTCCCCTTTGGGGAGAGTGGCGGCAAAGCCGCCGAGAGAGGTCTTACAGCATAGCCACAGGTGATTGCGTTAGCGACCTCTATCGTCTTGACTTCCATTTCATTCCGTCAAGCCACTTTCCCCAAAGGGGAAAGCAAGGACGGTTAGTTTTTGTCGTCGCGGTTTTTGCCGTCGCTGACTTTTCAGTAGTCGTTGTCGTCGAACTCGTTCGAGGTTATCGCTTCGTCTTTCGCTCTGCCCTTGCCCGACGGGCGAAACAGTAAATATACTATTGAAATCGCCACCGCCGACACCGCTATGATAATTGCGAGTTGCAGTCCGTTGCCCGTCTTTGCGGCGTCGTCTTTACCCGAATCGGACTCCCCCGAAAGGCTTTCGTCGGGCGTTTCCGCCTCCACTTTCAAAACAGGTATTGTAAACTCGGAAACGGCGTTAATCGACATATAGCCCACGTATTTGTCTCCCGAGGTCGTGGTTACGAGCGAATAAATAAACTTTTCCCCGTTCGGGCGAACGAGTATTCCGTAGAAGTCCGCAGTACTGTTTTGCGTTACCGTTTCGGCTATCGTGAAGTCGGTGTCTTTGTACAGCATACAGTTCTGATTGACCGTTAAAGTGAGGTTCGGAAAAATCACGGGCGGCGTTTCCTCGACGATATTAAGTTCCGAAACGTCTATGTACCCCTTAGCCGACGGCTTCGAGCCGCCGCCGCGGTATTCCACTTTCGCCGCCGTTCCGCTAACGCTTATAACCTTGACGTAATAACTGTAAGGGAGCGTAAACCACGGCATCGTCATAGACGAGTCCATATATAAAACCACGTTTTCGCCAAGCACTCGGGAATATCTTTCCTCTGCGGCAACGGCGAATTTTTTTTGGGCGGAACCGAACGCGACGAAAAGTCCCGTAACGATAACGGACAATATGGTAAAAAGTGAAATAACGAGTTTTTTCATAGTACGATAATTATAACTTCGCTACTGCCGAAAAAAACATAAATAAATTTCGTAAAAAAGGAGATTATGTCGAAAATGAACTCGGAAGATGCCGTAAAGGCTATAAAACGCGTGGAAGAGGAAATAGAAAGGCGTAAAAGTTTGCCGATTTACAACTACAACACGGGCGAAAAAATACACGAAAAGCAAGTCGCTTTTCACAAATGCAAAAAACGAAACAGGTGGGTGTTCGGAGGAAACCGAAGCGGTAAAACCGAATGCGGAGCGGTCGAAACCTTATATATGGCGAGGGGTATTCACCCTTACAGAGAAAACAGAAAAGACACTTTCGGATGGGTCGTTTCCCTCTCCCGAGAAGTCCAAAGAGACGTCGCGCAGAGCAAAATTCTCAAATATCTACCGAAAGAATGGATAAAAGAAGTCGTAATGAGTTCAGGTAAGCGCGGCGATCCCGAGGGGGGCGTAATCGATCAGATAAAGGTCAAAAACGTGTTCGGCGGCATATCGACGATAGGTTTTAAAAGTTGCGATCAGGGCAGGGAGAAATTTCAAGGCAGTTCGCTCGATTACGTCTGGTTCGACGAAGAACCGCCCGAGGACGTATACAGAGAGTGCCTGATGCGGGTAATCGACAAAAGAGGGGACGTTTTCGGCACTATGACCCCGCTAAAAGGACTTACTTTCGTCTACGAAGAGATTTACTTAAACAGCGGAAATTCCGACGAGGTCTGGTGCGAATTCGTCGAGTGGGCGGATAATCCGTTTTTATCGAAAGACGAAATCGACGGACTCGATTCGTCTATGAGCGAGGAAGAACTAAGGACGAGGCGATACGGCGAATTTAAGGCGTGTTCGGGGCTTGTTTATCCCGAATTTGACGAAAACAAGCACGTTATCGAACCTTTCGACTTCCCTTTCGACTGGCAGAACAATATTTCGATAGACCCGGGACTTAACAATCCGTTGTCGGCTCACTGGTACTGCGTGGACTACGACGACACCGTCTACGTCGTGGCGGAACACTTCGAGTCGGGAAAGGACGTGGAATACCATAGCGAAGCGATAAAGAAAAAATGCGACCAAATAGGCTGGCGACGGGATAACGACGGGCGTATACGAGCCTTAATCGACTCGGCGGCCAATCAAAAGACTTTGTCGTCTTTAAAGAGCGTGACCGAACTGTTTTACGACTACGGAATTTTAGTAAATCCCAAAGTAAACAAGGACTTATTTTCGGGCATAGCAAGGGTAAAAGAATACTTAAAAAACGACAGACTATACATTTTTAAAACTTGTACTAACCTGATAAGAGAGTTAAAACGTTACAGGTGGGGGGACGGCGACGTCCCGAAAAAGGTAGACGATCACAGTCTGGACGAACTGAGATATTTCATAATGTCGAGACCGAAGCCCGAAAAGAAGGACGGCGGCAAATCGGTCATTACAATCGACAAGGAGCGACTTTACCGCAAAATCAAACGCGGTCGCAAAAACAGCCGATAATATATTCCGTATTCCGAACGTTTCGAGGCTGTAAAAAAATCGCATCTATATCCCGAAAAATGCGATCTTATCGATTAAATCCCTCGCCTTCTCCTTCGGGGAAGGTGGCAAATCGAGCGGCTATCAGCGAAGATTTGACGGAAGGGGACAATAAAGCACTGATTTTTACAAATTTTCGTTTTTATCCCCTATCGTCTTGACTTCCATTTCATTCCGTCAAGCCACTTTCCCCGAAGGAGAAAGCATAGTTAACTGTTTGCGTCTTAAATTAAAATTAGATTCTCGTTTTTTACAACCAAAATTTCCTACCCCCTAAAACTTTCACACAAAAATTTTCCCCGAAAAAGGGAAAAACTATTGTCAACTCGTCCGATTATATGTTATACTTAGTATGAGAGAATATATATCTTTGCGTACGCGAGACGATTTTCTCTAATATCAACGAAAAACGAGTGAAAGAAAAAGTGAAAAAAGTCATCTCTTTGTTTTTAATATTACTTGCGATAATAGGATTTGCAACTACTCCCCTTTCGGGCTATCCGACTGCAAAAGCCGAAAACGAGGCCGCTATGACGGAAGAAACGGCGGAAAAGAAGGTCTCTACGGACATATTTTTGCCGACGAGTTATCTGCAATACTACAAACTCAACAAGCCTTACGCCATCTGTCGGTATAAAAACGGCAACAGCGAGTTCGTGGCGATTTCCCACGCGGGCGAAATAGTCGTCTACGACAACGATAAGGACACGGGAAACGAGACGTTCAAGAAAATTCCGCTCGAAGGCTATAACGAGGACGACGAGGGCGTTCCCTCGCTCGCGAGATTCGGGAAATATCTCCTCTTCACTCAGAAATCGTACATATACTACGTTGACATTTCGGACTTTAACAATATCGGCGAAAGCGTAAGAACGGTCTGTTCTTGCAGCAACAGTTTCTCGGTGTGCGGCAATCTTCTCGCCGTTACGACTTCCACGCAGGTCACCTATTACGAACTTACCGAAACCGAGACGGGACTCGGCTTTGCCGAACGGGAAGATCTCGCCATAAACAAAGGCGATTTGAAATCGGTTATGCTCTCGAAAAACGGCAAGACCTACTTTGCGGCGAACAGCGCGAAAGCGGACGATAAATGCGTTATTACCGAATACGACCAGACGGAGAATACTACGAGAACGATCGTAAGCGGACTTTCGGACGTCCGTTCGATTGCCGAAAGCGAGGACGCGTCGGACAATAACGTCTACTTCACCACCGATACGGGCGTTTACTCCGTCAACCCCAACTACAACGGAAACGACATAGTCACCATCTGTAAAATATCGATCCCCGACGGCGAGACGAAAGACCTCGGCAAACTGTGGAATCCGAGAGGCATCTGCCTTACCGAAACGGGACTTTGGATAGTCGATATAGATATAAACGCAGTACAGGAAATAGAATTAAAGACGAGAACGTTCACGAAATTCGCGATCACGACCAACTCGTCGGCTGTAAACCGTCTCACGGCGAACGCTTCGAAAATCGTAATGGAAGGCGATAAAATCTACGCCCTCGACGGAACGAGAATAGTCATAATAAACGATATAAATTCCGAAAACAGAACGTACAACCGCATAAATCTCGTAGACGACAACATAAACATAGGAAGCGTAGAAAATTTCGCGGTCGGAAACGGCTATATACTTCTCGTCAGAGGCTCGGACGTATTGTTGCTTAAAATCGACTATTCGGACGAAAACAACCCCATTTTGCCGTGCAAACTCGAAAATGTTACGATAAACAATCAGACGGGAAAGCTTCCGAACTCGATAGACGACGTGTGCTATATGGACGGCAAGTTTTACGTTCTGAGTTTCACGTCGTACACGGACGGAAAAATCCGACCCGTAATTTACACTCTCGACGTGACGAAAGAGGAATTTTCTCTTGACGAATTACATACCACCGGAAACGAATCGAGAGCGGGCGAGATAACCTGCGACGTGTTCGGGGCTTTATACTGGTCTGTTTACGAAAACGGCAAGTATAACTTTTATCAATACGCGAACGGCGTCGAAACCGCTCTTCCCTATACGATAACCGAGGAAAAGGATTCTCTTTTAAACCTTCAGACCGACCTCGACGGAAACCTTTACGCGCTATTTAAAAACAACGTAATTTACCGCGAGAACGTTAAAATGACGATAGAAACCTCGTCGAACCTCGGCGATATAGAGCCTGCAAAATCAATGTGTTTGTCGTGCGATTCCGACAAGGCGTTCTTTATTTTCAACGGCTTTATTTTAAACTCGTCGAACGCCGCCGACCTCGATATAGCGACGCCGTATACGATAAAAATTCCCGACACTTTCGACGTTAAATATTCGCAGGATATTTCTTTCGGAAAAATACGCGAAGGGGCAAAACTCTTCGAGACCGAAAAGAATTTCGAAAACGAATATTTCCCGTTCAGACGATTCGCGAAAGAGAACGGCAAGGACGAATACGTCATAAAAGACCTCGGCGACAAGTACTACTTCATTATGAAAGAGGGCAAGACGGCAATCGCCAGAAAGACCGATTTGGTCAGCGACAGCGTTTTCGGTCTTACAGCCGCAGACGGCAGGAAAATGTACGCGGCGGTAGACTTCGGCTTGTACGGAATACCCGTTTTAAGTAAGCCGTACGTTCTCGGCGAAGATATTGCAAAACGTTCGGCGGTCGAAATTACGGGCAAAGTCACATTTAACGGCAAAGATTATTACGTCGTAAAACAAGGCGAAAAACAGGGCTTTATCCCCGTCTCGTTTTTAAGAGAGGGCTTTTTGTCCGACGGAGTTTACACAAACGTCGACAGCGGCTACGTTTACGCGAAAGGCGGCGCGACCGTATATTCGGACGACCTCGAAACGGAAACGGACGTCATAGAAAAAAATAAGAAGGTATATCTGCTCTCCGTTAAAGACGGTTACGCGGAGATTTTATACGACGGCAAAACGGGATACGTCAAAGACTCGTCGATAGTAAAAACGAGCCGCAGAAACGTAATGAAAGCCTCTGCGGTAATTATTCTCGCGGTATCGCTTTTCGCAACCTCTATGTTCTTCGAGAGGAAATATCTGTTCAAGGAATAATATATGAAATTGTTGATTTATCGACTTATAACGGGGTTTATGACTATTCTATGCCTTGCTTTCGTCATATATAATTCGGCGAAAACGGGCGAGAAATCAGCCGAAACGAGTAAAAACGTAACCGAAATCGTAGCGACGGTAATCGTTCCCGGATTTAAAGATATGTCCGAGCCGCAAAAGGAAGCCGAAGTACGGCGTATTCACCCTACGCTCAGGGAAATCGCCCATTCGCTCGAATTTTGCGCCCTGTCGTTTTTCCTGCTTTTATTCCTCGTCTCTTTCGATTTCAGGGTTCCGAAATATTATACGGCGTTGTTTTCTATAGCCTTGTGCTTTTTAGTCGCCCTTTCGGACGAATTTATACTTCAAAAATTTATCCGAGGCAGAGGCTCGGAATGGCTCGACGTAGGAATGGATGCGCTCGGAGCGACCGTCGGTTCTATGGTAGCGACGGCAGAATATTATATAGTAAAAA
>ERZ779875.993-NODE-993-length-20970-cov-3.803251_pt1 | contig 20970 bp, 15 predicted proteins | sample MGYA00511246_ERZ779875 | MGnify/ENA primary metagenome ERZ779875 (study PRJEB29588, sample SAMEA2155093) | human gut metagenome | biome: human gut; feature: human-associated habitat; material: faeces | place: Denmark | collected 2008/2010 ... | reverse complement strand
AATCAGAACCGGATACGGTAAATCCTTCCTTCAGAAGAATTTCCGCAAGCCCACTCATACTGATGCCGCCGATGCCGATAAAATAAACGTGAATTGGATGGTTAAAATCTACCTGATACATAAAGAATCTCCATTTCTGAATTGGAATACTGTACTGGGTCAATTGTAGCGCAAACTCTCTGAAAAAACAAATAGAAACTTCGGCGCCGTCTGCAGCGCTTTTTTTCTTCGACAAAATAACAATGTGTTATCGGTTGACAAAACATACCGGAAAAGACGAAAAAGGACATTTTGTGAATAATTAAAGAAGGAAATGGGAGCGATAGCTTGAGAAAATTGAATATTTTGAATAAAAACATAAACCTACTAATTTGATTTGTGTCTATATTTCACAAGAAAAAAGGTCGAAAAGGGCGTGCAAATGTAAAATTATTATTCACTTTTACAGATGCGTGTGTTATACTTTTCTTAAGCCCGGCGACAGCCGTGGGAAAGTTGATAGAAACAACGAGGTGAGGACATGATTAAGAAGGAAATGATTGCCATGTTACTGGCAGGCGGGCAGGGAAGCCGACTGGGCGTGCTGACTGCAAAGGTAGCCAAGCCTGCAGTTTCATTTGGCGGAAAATATCGGATCATTGATTTCCCATTAAGCAACTGTATCAATTCTAGTGTTGATACAGTCGGTGTATTGACACAGTATCAGCCTCTGCGGCTGAATACGCATATTGGGATCGGTATTCCGTGGGATCTGGACAGGAATATCGGGGGTGTTACTGTTCTGCCTCCTTATGAAAAAAATGAAAACAGCGAATGGTACACCGGTACAGCAAACGCGATCTATCAGAATATCGAATATATGGAGGGCTTTAACCCGGAATATGTGCTGATTCTTTCCGGCGACCATATTTATAAGATGGATTATGAAGTGATGCTGGATTTCCACAAGCAGAACGGTTCAGAGTGTACGATCGCCGTTATGCCGGTTCCGATGGAAGAAGCCAAGCGCTTCGGTATCATGATCACCGATGAGAACAAGCGGATCGTGGATTTTGAGGAGAAGCCTGCCAACCCGCGCAGTAACCTTGCATCCATGGGTATTTACATATTTAACTGGAAAACGCTGAAGCAGGCACTGATCGATAATGCAGATCAGCCAAACCTGGATTTTGGCAAGCATGTCATCCCTTATTGTCATAAAAACGGCGCACCGATGTATGCATATGAATTTAACGGTTACTGGAAAGATGTCGGAACCCTGACCTCCTACTGGGAAGCGAATATGGAGCTGATCGATGTTGTTCCGGAGTTTAATCTTTATGAAGAATACTGGAAGATTTATACAAAGAGCGAGATCCTGCCTCCTCAGTACGTTGCAAAGGGCGGTGTAATCGAACGCAGTATCGTCGGAGAAGGCTCTGAGATTTACGGACAGGTTTATAACTCTGTAATCGGCTGCGGTGTTACGATCGGTAAAGATACGGTTGTGCGTGACTCCATTATCATGAACAATACAGAGATTGGGGCGAGCTGTGAGCTTAGCAAGGCAATCGTAGCGGAAAACACGAAGATCGGTGATCACGTCAGACTGGGCGTCGGGGAGGAAGCACCGAACGATACTGCACCGCATATTTACTGCGACGGTATTGTCACTGTTGGTGAGAAGAGCGTTGTGCCTGCCAATGTATCTGTAGGCAAGAATTCCGTTGTATTCGGCATTACGACAGCAGACGATTATCCGGATGGATATCTGGCAAGCGGCAAAACATTGATTAAGGCAGGTGACAAACAGTGAGAGCAATCGGTATCATTTTAGCAGGCGGCAATAACCGCAAGATGAGAGAACTGTCCCAGAAGCGCGCGATCGGCGCGATGCCGGTGGCAGGCAGCTACAGAAGTATTGACTTTGCGCTGAGCAACATGACGAACTCTCATATCCAGAGAGTCGGCGTGCTGACCCAGTATAACGCCAGAAGCTTAAATGCACATTTAAGCTCCTCCAAATGGTGGGATTTCGGAAGAAAACAGGGTGGATTGTTTCTGTTTACTCCTGCGGTAACCGCGGAGAACAGCTCCTGGTATAGAGGCACGGCAGATGCCATTTATCAGAACCTCTCCTTCTTAAAAAACAGCCATGAGCCCTATGTAGTTATTACCTCCGGCGATTGTGTATACAAGATGGACTACAACAAAGTCCTCGAATATCATATTTCCAAAAAAGCGGATGTGACCGTTGTCTGCAAGGACATGCCGGCAAATGTAAACGTAGAGCGGTTCGGTACCATCAAGATGAACGAGGAAAGCCGGATCGAAGAGTTTGAAGAGAAGCCGATTGAGGCACGCTCCAATACCATTTCCTGTGGTATTTATGTTATCCGCAGACGTCTCCTGATTGATATGATCGAGCGCTGTGCAATGGAAGACCGTTATGATTTTGTAAAGGATATTCTGATCCGTTACAAAAATCAGAAACGGATCTTCGGATATAAGATCAAAGATTACTGGAAGAATATTGCAACGGTGGAAGACTATTTCGATGCCAATATGGACTTCTTAAAACCGGAGATCCGTAATTATTTTTTCAAACAGTATCCGGATATTTATTCAAAGGTTGACGATTTACCGCCTGCAAAGTATAATGTTGGAGCGAAGGTTGAGAACAGCCTGATTTCCAGCGGCTGTATTGTCAACGGCACGGTAGAGGATTCCGTAATCTTCAAAAAATCCTTTATCGGAAACAACTGTTACATCAAGAATTCCATTATTTTGAATGACGTATACATCGGCGATAACACGCACATCGAGAACTGTATCGTAGAAAGCCGGGATACGATCCGTGCAAATTCCTTCTATCGCGGAGAAGATGAAATCAAGATTGTAATAGAGAAAAACGACAGATACATTATCTGAAACGCTAGGGGGAATAAGTTATGACGATTACCGATGTAAGGGTTCGGAAAATTGCCAAAGAAGGTAAAATGAAAGCGATTGTATCCATTACCGTGGACGACGAGTTTGTGGTGCATGATATTAAAGTGATCGAGGGCGATAAGGGACTGTTCATTGCGATGCCGAGCAAGCGCAGTGCAGATGGGGAATACCGCGATATCGCCCATCCCATCAGCCAGGGAACCCGGGAAAAGATCCAGGGAATTATTTTGGAAGCATACAATACGGCATTGGAAGAACCGATTGCATAACTTCTTAAATAAATACAGAAAATAAATACAGACTACAACAGACAGTCCCGGTGCAGCGATGTACCGGGACTGTTTTCCTGACCGGATATCCGGTTAGAAAAGCCATCTGTATGTCGCCGCAGATGGAAAGGGCAGCAGGGTACATTCTCACTTGCCCGAGCGGGGGAAACTGTGCTAACATGAAAGCACAACAGACAGCGCCTGCAAAAGCAGAAAAGGGCAGGCAGAAGCAGGAAGGAAACGGACAGAACATGTATGTAATTGCAGGACTTGGAAACCCGAAAAAAGAATACGATAATACAAGGCATAATATCGGCTTTTCCGTCATAGATATGCTGGCAGATAAGACCGGAATTTCTGTAAACACGGCAAAGCACAAGGGACTTTTGGGTGCAGGCTATTTAAACGGGCAGAAAATAATTCTGGTAAAGCCGCTGACTTATATGAACCTGAGCGGCGAATGTATCCGGGAAGTGCTGGATTATTATAAGGTAGACGGCAGCACGAACCTGATCGTGATTCACGACGATATCAGCCTGGAGCCTGGCATCATCCGGGTGCGCAAAAAAGGCAGCGCGGGTGGTCATAACGGTTTGAAGAATATTATTCAGCATCTTGGAAAAGATCAGTTTGTGCGGATTAAGGTCGGCGTCGGGGAAAAACCGGCAGGCTACGACCTTGCGGACTATGTGCTGGGACATTTTGATCGGGAGGAGCAGGTGCTGATGAAGCAGGTTTCGGAGGAAGTCTGTGAAGCGGTGCAGATGATTCTGGAAAAAGGTCCGGATGCAGCGATGAACGTGTATAACGGGCGAAAAGTGGAGAAGGCATAGCATGAAGGTATTGACAGCTCCGCTTTGGGAATTGGCGGAGTTTGAAGAGGGAAAAGCACTTCTGGACAGAGGAAAAGGGCATGTTGCCTTTTCCGGACTGTATGATTCCCAGAAGCTTCATATGGTATATGGATTGAGCGATGGTTTTACACAGAAAATCATCGTTACTTTCAGTGACAAAAGAGCGCGGGAAATCGGCGCAGAATATGGGTTTTACGACCGCAGGACGATGGTATATCCGGGCAAGGATCTGATCTTTTATCAGGCGGATGTTTCCGGCGGCGATCTGGTGCGGGAGCGGATGCGTGTGCTGCGCGCGCTGCTCGAAAAGCGTCCGGTTACGATCGTAACGACGATGTCCGCGTTGATGATGCCGCAGACGCCGCTTTCCGGGATTGTGTCAAGAATACTGCATTTCGATAAAAAATCAACGGTAGACGAGAGGAAACTTTCCGCTCAGCTGGTGGAAATGGGTTATGAAAAGTGCCCGCAGGTAGAGGAACCGGGACAGTTTTCCATTCGCGGCGGAATTATTGATATTTTCGATATGACGGAAGAAAATCCGTATCGGATCGAGCTGTGGGGAGACAGCGTGGAGTCGATTCGAAGCTTTGACGTGCTGTCCCAGCGTTCGGTGGAAAATCTGGATGAGATTGCGATTTATCCGGCAACGGAGCTGATGCTTTCGGAGGCGCGCAGGCAGGACGGATTTGCGAGAATTAAAAAAGAGACGAAGCAATATGCCAAAAAATTGCGGGAGCAGGGCAATCCGGAGGCAGCGCACCGGATTGAGACGCAGATCAAAGAGATCGAAGAGTCTGCGCAGGAGTTTGGCAGTGTAGTCAATCTGGAAAGCTTCGTGCATTATTTTTATCCGCAGACGGAGTCCTTTCTGGAATTTTTCCATCCGGAAACGACGGCAGTTTTTCTGGATGAGCCACAGCATTTGTCGGAGACGGCGAACGCACTTGAGACAGAATTTCGGGAGAGCATGACCGGACGTCTGGAAAAAGGCTATATCCTGCCGGGACAGGCGCAGCTTTTGTACCCCGAAAAGGAAATCGCAGGGAAGCTGTCGCAGTATCGGGCAGTGTCACTCGCCGCGCTGGATGCAAAGAGCAGCCTGTTTAAGCCGGATCGCAGGTTTGAAATCACGGTGCGCAGCATGCCGTCCTATAACAACAGTTTTGAAGCCCTGTTAAAGGACTTAAAACGTTACAAGAAAAATGGCAGCAGGGTGCTTTTGTTATGTGCATCCCGGACGCGGGCGAAGCGTCTGGCAGCCGATCTGCGGGAGCAGGAGCTGAGCGCTTTTTACAGCGAAGACCCTGACCGGGAGGTTTTGCCTGGCGAGACAGAGCTTTTTTACGGACATGTGGAAAAAGGCTTTGAATATCCGATGCTGAAATTCGCGGTCATTTCGGAGGGAGATATTTTTGGCGCGCCCAAAAAGAAGAAGCGGAAAATTCAGCGCTATGAGGGCACGAAAATCCGCGATTTCGGAGAGCTGAAGGTCGGGGATTATGTCGTTCATGAGACGCACGGTCTCGGTATTTATCAGGGCATCGAGAAGGTCGAGATGGAGGGAACGGTCCGGGATTACATGAAAATTTCGTACCGGGACGGAGGAAACCTCTATGTGCTGGCAACCGGTCTGGACGCGATTCAGAAGTACGCATCCGCCGATGCAGCGAAAAAGCCGAAGTTAAACAAGCTAGGAACGCAGGAGTGGCACAAGACCAAGACCCGTGTCCGGGCGGCAGTGGATGAGGTCGCAAAGGATCTGGTGGAGCTGTATGCGGCGCGCCAGAACGGGAAGGGCTACGCTTTTTCGGAGGATACGGTCTGGCAGCGGGAGTTTGAAGAAATGTTCCCGTTTGAGGAAACGGATGACCAGCTGATGGCAATTGCGGCGACGAAGCGGGACATGGAGAGCAACAAAATCATGGATCGCCTGATCTGCGGGGACGTTGGCTATGGCAAAACCGAGGTTGCAATCCGCGCGGCGTTTAAGGCGGTGCAGGACGGCAAGCAGGTTGTTTTTCTGGTGCCGACGACGATTCTGGCGCAGCAGCATTACAATACGTTTGTGCAGCGGATGAAGGATTATCCGATCCGGATTGAGCAGATGTCGCGGTTTCGGACGCCTGCGCAGCAGAAAAAGGTGATCGAGGATCTCAAAAAAGGTCTGGTGGATATCGTGATCGGGACGCATCGCGTGCTTTCGTCGGATATGCAATATAAGGATCTTGGTCTTTTGATGATCGACGAGGAGCAGCGCTTTGGCGTGACCCATAAGGAAAAGATCAAGAAAATGAAAGAGAACGTGGATGTGCTGACCCTGACGGCAACGCCGATTCCACGGACCCTGCATATGTCTCTGGTCGGTATCCGCGACATGAGCGTGCTGGAGGAAGCGCCGGAGGAACGTCAGCCGATCCAGACCTATGTGATGGAATATAATGAAGAAATGGTGCGTGAGGCGATCACCCGTGAGCTGTCCCGGAATGGTCAGGTGTATTATGTATACAACCGCGTCAATACGATTGCAGATATGGCAGCAAGGATTGGGAAAATGGTGCCGGATGCGAATGTGGCATTTGCACACGGGCAGATGTCGGAGAGAGAGCTGGAAAAAATCATGTTTAGCTTTATCAACGGCGAAATCGACATCCTGGTTGCGACGACAATCATCGAAACCGGACTGGACATTTCCAACGTCAACACGATCATCATCCACGATTCTGACCGAATGGGATTGTCCCAGCTGTATCAGCTGCGCGGACGTGTCGGGCGCTCGAACCGGACGGCTTATGCATTTTTGATGTATAAGCGGGACAAGGTGCTGCGGGAAATTGCAGAAAAGCGTTTGGCAGCGATCCGGGAGTTTACCGATCTGGGCAGCGGTTTTAAGATTGCAATGAAGGATTTGGAGATCCGCGGCGCGGGCAACCTTTTGGGAGAGCGTCAGCACGGTCATATGGAAGCAGTTGGCTATGATTTATATTGTAAAATGTTGAACGAAGCGGTAAAGAATTTAAAGGGCGAGGACACTGCACCGGACTTTCTTACGACGGTGGAGCTGGAGGTGGACGCTTATATTCCGGCTTCTTACATTGTTAATGAGCAGCAGAAGCTCGACATTTACAAGCGAATCGCCGGCGTGGAGACGGAAAGCGAGAGTGCAGAGATGAAAGAAGAGCTGCTCGACCGCTTCGGAACCGTGCCGAAGTCCGTAGACAATTTGCTGCGGATTGCGCTTTTGCGGGCGCAGGCGCACAAGCTTTATATTATGGAAATCAAGGGGCGTCCGGGGGAACTGCGCTTTGTATACAGACCGGACGCACGAGTGCACGGGGAAAATATCCCGATGCTTTTCGAACAATATGGGAACAGTTTAAAGTTTTTACCTCAGGGGAATCCGGTCTTTACTTATCAGTTCAAAAGGAGTAATGTAGTGGAGAAAAACTCTGAAGACCTGCTTTCGCAGGCGGAACAGATGATAAAAGATATGCAGCGCTGCCTGCTTTAAGGGGCAGCACCGGATCAAAGGAGGAAATTAAGACTTGAAAATCGTTACACAGGTAGGAATTATCTTTTCGATTTGCTGGATTTCTCAGATTATCGAAAAGCTTCTTCCGTTTTCTTTCCCAGCGAGCGTGATCGGCATGATTTTGCTGTTCATTCTGTTGTGCGTACATATTCTGAAGGTAGACCATATCCGTGAAAAATCGGATTTTCTGCTGGAAAATATGGCATTCTTTTTTATCCCGGCGGGAGTCAGCATCATCAACTATTTTGACGTCCTGAAAAACTGGGTGGTGCAGCTGATCGTGATCTGCGTGGTGAGTACGGTGGTGACATTTGCAGTGACGGCATACAGCATGAAGCTCGCGCTGTATTTGATGCAGAAAAAGAAAAGCGGGAGGGCAAAAGAATGATGCATGAACTGTTTATGTCTCCGTTTTTCGGAATCGGATTAAGCATCGCCGCATTCTGGGTTGGAACCTGGATCCGCAAAAAGACCGGATTGGTGCTGTGCAATCCCCTTGTGCTTGCAATTGTGATCGTATCCGGCGTTTTACTGATCTTTAAAATTCCGTATGAGGAATATAATGAAGGCGGAGCGCTTATCAACATGTTCCTCGCACCTGCAACGGCATGTCTTGCAGTTTCGATCTACACGCGGGCAGAGCTGTTAAAGAAAAACTGGCTTCCCATCGTAGTCGGTGCGTCCTGCGGATCTCTTGCATCGATGGGGAGCGTGCTGCTGATGTGTAAGCTGTTTGGCATGGACGAGGCGATGACAGTCTCGCTGATTCCGAAGTCCGTTACGACACCCATCGCGGTCAGCGTTGCAGAGGGACACGGAGGAATGGTGCCCATTACCGTTGTTGCGGTTATTTTTACCGGCATTCTGGGAAGCATTTTTGCACCGACACTGATCAGACTTTTCCGGGTAAACGATCCGATGATCGCCGGAATTTCCATCGGCGCATGCTCCCACGCGGTGGGAACATCCAAGGCGATTGAGTTGGGAGAAACAGAGGGCGCCATGAGCGGACTGGCGATCGGTGTCTGCGGTATCCTTACCGTACTGTTTTCAATGATTTTGATGCATTAAAGCTGGCCGCGCCGTGCGGTCAAAAACTGAGGCACGGGCATAAAAATTATAGCACGGATGTAAGAACGGCGCAGCGTCAAACTGCTGCAGCGCGGGGCACGAAATGGGGGAGAGCATGGAGAAAGTGGGAAAAAGGACAGATCGGATCAAAATGGATGTGATACTGGCGGCAGGCTGTCTGCTGCGCCTGTTTTATGTGCTTTTTTCCACGATCTATGACAGACAGTATGATATCGGGATGATCGATCTGGATGCCGGGCATACGGTGACAGGCGGACATCTGGCATATATCCAGTATTTATATGAAAACTGGAAGCTGCCGGATTTTGACCCGACGAGTGTTTATCAGTTCAACCATCCGCCGCTGCACCATTATCTGTGCGCGCTGTGGATGAAGCTTTGCTCTCTTTTTATTTCCAATACGGATGTGCTGGAGGAGTCAATCCAGATCGTCCCGTTTGTCTGTTCGCTGCTTATTCTCTGGTTTCTTTTGCGGATTGCAGAGCAGTTTGAGCTGACGGAAAAAGCAAAACGCTTTGTGATGCTGCTGTTTTGCTTCCATCCGGCGCTGGTGCTGCTTTCCGGAAGCGTGAACAACGATTGCATGAGCCTGATGTTTACGGTGATGTGCGTGTACTATACGATTTTGTGGAGCCGCTTTCCGACGGCGCATAACATCTTAAAGCTGGCGGTTTCTATCGCGCTTGGTATGCTGACAAAACAGAGTGTCGCGCAGATGGCCTTTCCGATCGCGGCGGTGATGCTCTGGATGCTGGTAAGAAGTCTGGACAATGGACGAGATTGTAGGGCACGCAGCGTAGAGAGCACCCGAAATGCTGCAATTCCCGTCGTCCCGGTAAAGAAGCTGCTCGGTCAGTACGTTCTGTTTGGTGTAGTTTCGATTCCCCTTGGCATGAGCTTTTATATCCGAAATAGGATTCAGTTCCATATGCCCCTCGTGTGGATTTATACGCTGCCGGAGGATTCCTGGCAGTACACCGGAAATGTCCCGGTTTTGAACCGTTTTTTGTTCCCGGTGCCGTCGGAAATGTTGGACAACTTACGTCAGTTTAAGCTGGGCTGTGGCTATAATGTATGGATGCAGATCATCCGTACCTCAGTGCTGGGCGAATGGGATATGGCGGACGTCGGACGCAGTGTAAAGGTGCTGGCAGTGCTTTTGATGCTGGTCGGTGCGCTGCTGGCGCTGGCGGCATGGATGGCGTTTATTCGCGTATTTGTCGTTCGGGCAAAGCGCTTCGGCATCGATTCTGCGAGCCGGATTTTATTTGTGGTCGGCTATTTTGTGCATCTGCTCCTGTATCTGAAGTTTGCATATGATTATCCGCAGGAATGCAGCATGCATTTTCGATATATGGAAATCGAGCTGCTGTTTCCGGCGATTGCGCTGGCATTTATCTGGCAGGAGGGCACGAAAGAGCAGCTTGAGATGCGGCGCAGGGAGGGCGGTGCGACCGGGCATCCGGCGGTGAAAAGAGCAATATCGCAGGTGCTTTTTGTACTGCTGCTGGTATTTTGTCTGTTGAGCACGGCGATGACGGCAGTGTGGTGTCTGCTTTAAGGAAGATAGAGTACGGAGAAATCTGAATGGAAAATCGGACAGACCAAAGAGTATTCTGGCATGGAAAACTGAAAAAAGAATCCCGTAAAACATGGCAGGCAACGGCGCTTACTGCACTTTGCAGTGTGGCGCTGTTTTGCCTGCTTTTTTCTTATAAAAAAATGTATCCCTTCGGGGATGGATCAGTGGCGATCACGGATTTATATTCCCAGTATCTGCCGCTTTTGTATCATTTTTACGATGTTGTGACAGGACAGAAAAATCTGTTTCTGGACTTTAGCGTTTCCGGCGGGGCGAATCTGTATGCGGATACGATCAATGAGGTGCTCAATCCGTTTAACTATGTTTTGCTATTGTTTGGGCGGGACAGAATTTATCAGGCGGTCAATGTGCTGGTGCTGCTTTACAGCACTGCATCGGCGGTTACAGCGCATATTTTTCTGGAAAAAACAGCATCGGGCAGACGCTTTCAGAATGTAGCGCTCGCCCTTTGCTACGCATGCTGCGGGTACATGGCGTATAACTATCAGATCATCAAGTGGATGATTTTTCCGGTGATTTTTCCGCTGTTTTGTCTGGCGCTTTTGCGTTTGCTGCGGGAGAAAAAGGGCGGCTGGTACACTGTTTTGCTCGCATGGCAGCTGATGTTGTCCATTCAGCTCGGGTTTATGACGCTTCTGTTTTCACTTTTTGCCGGAGCGATCTGGCTCTATACCTGTGAGAGAAAAGAAAACCGCACCAAAAAAATGGGGTGCATGGGAATTGATACGCTGATCGGAATTTGTATTTCGGCGGCGGTTCTGCTCCCGTCTGCGATTCTGCTTTTGCAGTCTGCGCGTTCCGGAGAAAATCTGTCCTATTTCGGCGTGATGGAACGGCATGGTTTGGATGATTTGTTTGAGCGGCTGTTCCAGATTGCAAATCCGGTACTGATCGGGCTTCTGTTTGCTTCGGGATGTTTCTGGAAACGCAAAAGGCGCAGCGCTGCGGAACAGGAAACGCACAGCGCTGCAGAACGGTTCTGGCTGTATCTGACGGGATTTTTGTGGCTGACGGTATTGCTGGAACCGGCTAACCTCCTGTGGCATATGGGGTCCTATGTGTGCTTCCCGGTGCGCTATGGGTACATGGCGGTGCTGAGCATGGCGGCACTTGTGGCGGTGAGAAAGGAGCGCGATGCGGATGATTTTCATACAGAAAATGTCTGCAAACATCCGGCAGGGCTCCGGCTGCGCTGTGTGCTCCTGCTGGTTGCTTCGGCTGTATCCGCATTGGGCGCTGTGTGCCTGACACTCATTTGGGAAGAGCGTCTGGTGCAGGCGTTTTCCTCGCTGGCGATCAGCAAGGTGTGTCCGAAAGAAACCGCTGTGACAGCGGTTGTATTGCTGCTTGTTGGAGTATCGGCGTGGTGCGGACAAAAGGCGCTCCATGCAAAGACCTCCGGGGAAAAAACAGGAGGGGCACCGGGAATGGCGGTGCTTGGAGCACTTGTTGGCGGCTTTTGTGTGTATACAATGATTTTACTGCCACCAGATTATGCGGTTCGACAGGAAAATGAAGCGGCGTACCGACAGATGACAGAAATTGCAAAGCAGGCGGAGAATGAAAACGCTGCATCCGCAGAGCCTTCGTGGCTGCTTGCGCGCGAGGCAGATCGGGACGATCTTCCGATCAACGCTGCATTGGTGGACCGGAAAGGCTCGATCAGCGGATACTTTCCGACCGAAAGCAAACAGACAAAGGCGGTTTTGGAAAGTCTCGGTTATCTTGCACCCTGGGTTTCGGTGCGTGCCGTCGGCGGAACGGAAATTTCCGATACAATGCTGCGCAATGCGTTTGTATTCTCAAAGGAAGCTTTGGGGCAGTCGGGCAGCGGCAGCGTACTTTCCAATCAGCGTGCCTGGGCAGAGCTTTTGTCTGCAGAGGATGTTGAAACGAAACATCGACAGACTTCTGAAGAAGAGCAGAGCGTGGATGTGACGACCGGTTCGAAAGAGTATACGAATATCATGGAAGTTTTCCCGGCTCAGGAGCTTGTTTTGGAGGATGGAACGCTTTGTATTTCTGTGACGGACAAGCAGCTTTTGTATCTGGATGCAGGAAGAAGCGCGGATGAAATTTTTGTTTCAGTCAACGGTGAGCCGGTTGAAATTCCGGAGAAAAACCAGATGGCGAGTGCACATCGGCTGATTTGGTTGGGAACTTTTGAAGCGCAGGAGGTGATGATTTCTGTTACCGACCGGATGGGGACGCCGGTCGCAGCACAGGAGATGGAGCTTGGTGCGCTGCATGAGAATGCATGGCAGGCGGCGTTGCAGTCAGGAATCGCCAGAATCCTGCAGCCGTCAGAATGTTCTATTTCAGAGCGCAATGCACAAATTCATGTGAGTGTGTCTGCGGCAGAGGGAGAAACGTTGTTTGTTCCGTTCGTTGCGATAGACGGATGGAAGTGTATACAAAACGGAAAAGCTGCGGATATCGAGCCGATACTTGGCGGATTTTTGGGGATAACATTGACAGAGGGCGAAAATGAAGTTGTATTTTCGTTTGAGGAACCGGGACTGAAAGCTGGGGTTGGCATCAGCATATTGGGGTTTGCATTCCTGTTGATTCTGTTTTTTGCGAGGCAGAAAGCTGAGGCGGGATGGAAAATTGCAGAGGAGCAGAAGGCGAAGGCTGAAAAATGCTTCGGTATGCTGTATCGGCTGCTGTTGGCAGTCTTTTTTGCAGGAATCTATGTGGTTCCCACGATTGGAATGGTCGTTTCTCTGACGGGAAAAATCGTGATGAAATTTTTCGGATAGTAGATAGAAATCGGACTGGAAAGGTTCTGGGATGGCATGAAAGAGAAAAAAACGGGAAAAGACAGCGGAAGGTTGCTGCACGCGGATCGCAGACTGGAAGATGGAAAATCTGCAGGCGACAAATCGGTGGGCAGGCGGCATGCCAATGGCAGGCACGCAGTCCGTGTGTCAAAATTCCTTCAGGTTGCAGTGCTTGCTGCAGGAGTGCTCGGAATGTCAGCTGCTTCTCAAAGCATGACAGAAATTTCTGAGAAAGAGCAGCCGTTATGGCAGGTATGGAGTGCGGAAGAATGTGACGCCGGATTGACGGTAGAAACCGTTGGGGAAAATCTGATTTTACAGAAAAAAGCGAAGCTGACAGCGGACAGCGAGGAAGGCAAGGACTTTCGGGCGATGTATGCGGGGGACGGAAATCATACGGACGAAACCCTGCGCTGGTCGTCGGAAAACGATTGGGAAAACAACGATCACTGGCTGATGGCGGATTTTGGAGAACCGGTCAGCATCGGTGCAGTTCGGATATACTGGGAACGGACGAATGCGAAAAGCTATGCGCTGGAATATTCCCAGGATAAAGAGAACTGGCAGCAGGCATCTGTTTTTGAAGAGGCGCCGGAGCAAAAAGAGCAGCAGATTGTGTTGAATGAGCCTGTAGAGGCGCGGTATTTTCGTCTGCATGTGACGGACGTTTTGAAAGAGGAAAGCGATTTAAGCCTGTATTATCAGAACGTCTCGGTACAGGAGCTGGAAGTGTACGGACAGTTGGAGGATTGTTTTGTGGTTGAAACACCTGTGATTGAAGCTGGGAGCCGCAGAACGCTGGAGCTCCCAACGGTGCCGGAGCCGTACAGCATTTCCTTTGGCGGTGCGGATTATGATGTGCTGGTAAATATGGACGGAAAAATCACGGACACGATCGCGGATACGCAGGTTGAGCTTGGATTTATTCTGGAAAAAGACGGAGAAATGCAGGAACTGCCGGGAATACAGACAAAGATTCCGGCATCGGAGAGGGTGGAAGTGGACAGAGAACGGGAGGAAGTACCGGAAGCCCTCTCGGCAGTGACCCTTCCAGAGGGCTTTACCGCGATGGAATGGAAGCCCGGTGGCGCGTCCACTGGAGCGGCCCACTCTGACTGGACAACCCGTTTCATCCGGGTCGTGTACCGGGACGAGGAGCTGGAGCGGACGGCACAGCTTTTTGCAACGGAGCTTTCCGGACAGTTGCTGCAGGACGTATCGGTTGAGAAGCTGGCGGATACAGAAAAACCAACGGAAGGAGATATCGTCCTGAACTTCCGGAAGGCTGTCGGGGACGGAAAAGAATGGACACAGACGCTTGGGGACGAGGGGTATGAACTGAATTTGGAAGCAGAGAGTCCGGGCGTGATTTCGATTTCGGCGCGCACGAAGCGAGGGGTGCGCTGGGGGTGTGTGGCGCTTGGACAGCTTTGGGAGAAATCAGAAGGACAGCTTCCGGCCGGCGTGCTGCGGGACTATCCGGCGTGGTCGGTCCGGGGCTTTGGAATCGACGTAGGGCGCAGACCGGTTTCCCTCGAACTTCTGTACCGCATTGCAGAAGAGCTTTCAAAGCATCAGATGAACACGCTGCAGATTCATTTGAACGACAATCAGATCATTTCCCAGAGCGATTACGATGGGACAAAAGAGGGCGCGCGACAGTTGTATGCGGGGTTTCGGCTGGAATCGGATGTGAGAAATAAAGCGGGACAGTCGATTACGTCGCAGGATCTGTATTATTCCAAAGAAGAATTTGCACAGTTTATCGAGGACGCTGCGGTGATGGGCGTTGAGGTCGTGCCGGAAATCGACACGCCCGCCCACAGTCTGGCACTTACAAAAGTATTTCCGAAGCTTGGGCTTTCCGGTGACCCGGAGAGTGTCGATCAGCTGGATTTGTCCAACCCGGCAGCGCAGAAGCTGGCAGAGACGATCTGGTCGGAATACCTGACGGAGTCGGATGCTTTTTCCGGAACGGGGACGGTGCATATCGGCATGGACGAGTATTTTGGGAATCAGAAAGCCTTTGTGGATTATATGAAAGCGCTTTCGGACTATGTGGCGGAGGCAGCGCCGGAAAAGACGATCCGCATGTGGGGCAGCCTGTCGAAGACCGGACAGGATTATTCGGGGCTTTCCAGAAAAATTCAGCTGCAGGTATGGGATACGGACTGGACAGATCCGCAGAAAATGTATGATGCCGGATTTTCCGTCATCAATTCGCTGAGCAGCAGTCTGTACCTGATTCCGGGCGGCGGCTATGACCGTCTGGATCTGGATTTTCTGGAAAAAAAGTGGCAGCCGAACGTTTTCGAAACGCAGGAGCGAACCTGGGAGCTTCCGCGGTGGTCGAGCCGGACGCTGGGAGCCTGCTACATGCTGTGGAACGATTATGCATCGCAGGATGGAAATGAAATTACGGAGGACGGGCTGTTTGAGCGGTTCACAGAGCCGCTGGACATCCTGGCACGGAAGTTGTGGAAATAAAGAAAAGGAGAGAAAGAAAATGAAAATCATATCAGCTGTTGTATACAAACCGCAGCTTCAGACTGCTCTGGAAAAAAAGACTGTGGACGTATTTTGCAAAAATTTAAAAAAACGAAGCGGTGTTTCTTTACTGCAGTCTAAAACGTCTGGAAAAATCAGCATAGAGTTTTATAAAGAGGACAGCTGCAGCGAGGAGGTCAAAGCGCTGTTTGACGGCATCACTGTGCCGGGCAAAGAGGGCTTCCGGATCCGGGTCATCGACAACCCGGACGGCAGCGGGCGCATCGTTGTGCTCGGAAAAGACGAGCGCGGTGAGTTTTACGGGATGGCGCGGCTTTTGAGAAAAGCAATTGTAAAAAAAGGCAGCATTGAAATTCCGGACGAGCTGGACAGCCTGAGCATGACGCCGCAGTATCCGCTGCGGGGACATCAGCTGGGCTACCGGGACAAAAACAATACCTACGGTGCATGGTCAAAAAAGGAATTCGAGGCGTATATCGAGGATCTGGCGCTGTTCGGAGCAAACGCCATCGAGCTGCTTCCGCCGAAGACGGACGACCGTTTGTATTCCGCACTTTTCCCGGAAGATCCGATGGAGCTGATGTGCGAGGTTTCCAAAATCATTCATTCCTATGGCATGGACGTCTGGTTGTGGTATCCGAATGTCGGACGCGATTATCATGATTTTGGGTGCATCGACCGGGAGATGGAAGAACGCCGGAGGGTCTTTTCTGCAATTCCTTATCTGGATGCAATGCTGGTTCCGCTGGGGGATCCCGGTTCCCTCTGGCCGACGGATGCGATGCGTCTGACAGAGCATTTTGTGGAAATTCTGCACGAATATCATCCGGAAGCGGGCGTGTGGGTTGCACCGCAGCATTTTCAGCCGGAGCCTGGCTGGTACGATACTTTTTATGAAGAAATCGCAAAGGAGCCGGACTGGGTTACCGGCGTGTGCTTTGCGCCCTGGGAGCAGGACAGCATCGAAGAGCTGTATGAGAAGCTTCCCGAAAAATATCGTGAAAACATTCGGAACTACCCGGATATTTCCCACAATTCGAACTGTCAGTTCCCGGTGGAAAACTGGGATATGGCGTTTGCACTGACGAGCGGACGGGAGGGCTACAATGCGCGTCCGGAAAAAATGAAAGCGATTCACAATATGTTAGAGCCGTATACCATCGGTTCGATCACCTATTCCGAGGGTATCCATGACGACGTCAACAAGATCCTCTGGGCGGATCAGGATTTTGACAGCTCGGTGGCGGCAGAGGAAACGATGGCGGATTATGCAAACCTGTTTATCGATTCGGAAACCTCTGAGCAGGTTGCGGAATTTTTGATGGACGTGGAGCATAACTGGGATGGCCCGGTTCTGGAAAACGACGGAATCGATGCACTGTATGAATCCTTTACAGCATTCGATAAAACCGTATCGAAACAGGTGAAAAACAATTACCGCTATCAGATGTTAAAGCTGCGGATTCTGACGGATTACTGGACGAAACAGAAATATGCAAAGGATCAGGAGCTGGAGCAGCAGGCGCGTGCGGTGCTCGACCTGGCGGATATTACCGGAAGCGAAGCAGTTATCCGGGAGGCGCGGACGATCCTGAATCTTTCCAGGGACGTTCCGGCGGCAGAGGATGTGCTGTTTGAAATGCTGAAGCTGGCAGACAGCCTGCGGAATCTGTGCGGTATTCAGCTGACCGAAAACCATCACGGCGGGCAGTGCTGGATTCGCGGCGCGTACCTGCAGACGAGAAGCATGCCGTTAAACGATTATCAGTATTTGATGCAGAGCTTTAAGCGGATTGAAAAGATGCAGAACGAAAAGAACAGATGTGCAGCGCTGCATCAGCTGAACCTGCGTCAGGATCCCGGCGACGGAAATCAGTTTTGCGCGCCCGGCACTTACGAAGGCTTTTCACATGTTTCCGTATGGCACAGCTGGGAGGAAGATCCCGGATATTTAAAAACTCCATTCATCGATCACAGCGTGTATACAATGGTTGGCCTGCTGCATGAGATCGACGGCTGGTACCACGAGTTCCCGATGCCGCTGACCTGGGCGCTGAATGTGACGGTGCTGTATGGAACGCCGCTGGAAATGACGTTTACCGGACTTGATCCGGAAGCTTCTTATGGGATGAAGGTATTTTATCCGAATTCGTTTTTCCGGGCATTTATGGGACAGACCGCGCTGAAGGATGAAACGCTGGTCAATATCCGTGCCGGAAAAGTCCTGCTGACAGACCGGATTGCGCAAAATCCGAACGGAAAATCTGTCCGCCGGGAGATCGAGGCGGGAAGAGAGCCGTTCTGGGAATACGACCTGCCGAAGGAATCCTATCAGGACGGCACGCTGAAAGTCCGTTGGGAGGTTTACGATACCTTAAAGGCGCTGGCAGTCAGCGAAGTATGGATTATGAAAAAAGAATAAACAATAGAATGCAAAAAAACCGGTCTTTTATGACCGGTTTTTTTATCGTACAGAGTTCAGAAAAGGGCAGCTTTTTGTCTTGCTTCACAGCGGCGTTTGTATTCTGCCTTGTCGAGGGGTACAATCATGCCGCAGCTTTCGCACAGGATGCCGCGTTGTTTTTCAAGACTGACGATGGGGATAAAGAAAAGCGTTACCTGATCGAGCTGGCGGCAAAGGGTTTGGGGAGCATCATGTCCGCAGTTTTTACAGATCGCATGTCCCCATGCGCCTTCCCGCTTGAATAAGGTTCGGGTTCCGTAAGTAATCACCATTGCATACCTCCGTTTACAGACTGTTTCAGCATATCCAGTGCAGCGTTAAAGTCTTTAGATACATTCGGGCAGGCTGCAACAAGGATTCGCTGTCCGTTCTTGTGCTCCAGAGCAATGTAATTGGATGTTGTAGGATTGCCGTTTACCATGTTGCATTTAAAAACATTATAAAACTGATCGAGGGGATATACAGAAAAACCATACTGCAAATTGGAAAAGTCAAGGAGATAATGGGGAGAGACAGCGAGACCTAATCCGTCATAAAAAGCAGCGTCAGCTGACTGGAAATCCTGACAGAGCGGTTCGAACTCACCGTTTTGCATAAGCTCCTGAATACGGGTCTGAATGTGATTGCCGTTTTTCCTGAAGGAGATCAGGACAATCACACTGAGGATGAAAAAGACTGCAGCAAATGTAAAGAGCACAAGGCTGCTGCCCATCAAAGGTACGGTGGTATCGAGATAATGATCACCCAAGGTTTGCTCATAGTCGGAAAGGGAGAGCTCAAAGCCGTTGTTGTTGAAGTAGTCTACAATGTATGCGGCAAGCTTTTTGGGTATCTTTTTGCTTTGACCGACAGCGGTCTGAGGAACCAGTGTTTTCAGATCGGCATCGGAAATGGTTTCATTGTAAACAGGAAAGGGACAGGAGCTCTCTGTGCTGACAATAGACCAGTAACCTTTGTCGTTTTCGGCAACATAATATTCCTTTACAGTCCTTCCGTCAGAGGTCTGCTCTGCGAAGGGTCCCATAACATAGACGATATTGAGGGAAGCATAGCCGCCGGAGGTCGGGTCAAAGGGCTGATCTTTGTGGGGGATCATAAAGATGCCGAACAGCAGAAAGAAGACAGCAGCAATCAGTAAAATCGCCGGGACAGTCCGGTTTGTTTTTCCCATTTTAAGCAGGTTCCTTTTAAAGTCTTCCATTAACGATAACGCTCCTCCCAGAGCTGAAATTGTGTGAGATTTCAGGTTGATCTGTGTCATAGGAATAGCATAACAAGTTCATAACGGAAGATAAAGCAAGAAATTTAAGCTGTGATATCAGTTTTTTTAGATAAACAGCTCGATCAGGAAAACCAGTGCGCAGCAGATCACGGATACCGGAAATAATCCGGCGCCGAGCCATGCGGCGATGATTCCGGCGATCAGGGCAACTGCACCGGAAATCGGCGACTGCGTTGCGTGCAGGATGGCTGGAAAGGTCATCACAGCGAGCGTAACATAAGGCACATAATAAAGAAACGACTGGATAAATGTGTTGCGGATCGGTTTGCGGATCAGCGTCAGCGGAAGGACGCGGATTGTATAGGAAACCAGCGCCATGACGGCGATATAAAGCACATTACGACTCATGTTCGGATTCCTCCTCCTGTGTATTTTTGACCGGGAATAAAATTGCTGCAGCGGCGGAAATCAGCACGGTGAGCAAAATCGTGCGGGTTCCGTCGGACAATGCAGAGATTCCGGGCACATAACTGCCGAAAAAGCTCAACGCAAAGCTGATGACGATCAGGACAGCAACAACTTTATTTTTCCGTGCCGGGGGGATGATGATTGCGAGGAACATGCCGTAAAGGGCGACGCTGAGCGCACTGACAGCGCGCAGCGGAAGCGCGTTTCCTGCCATGATGCCGAAGGCTGTGCCGAACGCCCATGCAGGAGCGGCAAGCAAAATCGCACCATAGGTATAGAACGGATTCAGACAGCCGGGGCGGGAAATCGTGATGCCGAACAGCTCGTCCGTTACGTCATAAGCAATAATCAGTCTGTGGAAAAACGGTGTGCCGGGTGCAAAGCGCTGCGCGAGCGCACAGCTCATCAGCAGATACCGCGCGTTCACGATCAGCGTCATGTCCGGCGAGCAGGATCGTATCGACATTGCACAGGCCGCCGCGCAGCAGCTGCGCGAGGTCGGCATCCACTGCACGGTGGACATTCCGGCAAAGATGGACTGGGGCGGACAGCAGGCATGCCTGATCGGCTGGGGCAGTCCCTTCGACGCGGACGATCACACCTACAAGGTCTTCGGCACCGACAAGGGCGCAAACTACTCCGGCTACTCCAACGAGAAGGTCGACGAATATCTGACGAAGGCGCGCGAGTCTTCTGACCCGGCGGTCCGCAAGGAATATTACGATCTGTTCCAGATCGAGCTTGCCAACGACCCGGCATACGCCTTCATCTGCTACATTGACGCCAACTACGTCGCAAGCACACGCCTGCACGGCATTTCGACCGATACGGTCATGGGACACCACGGCGTAGGCATCTTCTGGAACGTCTGCGAGTGGACGCTGGACTGACCTTTTCAAACTGAAAACAGCGCCGCAGGGCAGGGGGCAGAACGCCTCTTGCCTTGTGCGTGCATAAGGACGTGTACTATGTCAAATCTGTTAGAGCTTCAGAATCTTCATGTCAGCTACCGCACCCCGCGCGGCACAGTGCAGGCGGTGCGGGGCGTGGACCTTACCCTGCAGCCCGGCGAGGTGCTTGCCATCGTCGGAGAATCCGGCTGCGGCAAAAGCGCGCTGTGCAAGGCAATCATGCGCCTGCTGCCCGACAATGCCGACATCGAAGGAAGAATTCTGGTCAACGGCACGGACATCGCGCCGTACCCGGAAAAGGAGCTGCAGAAGCTGCGCGGCAGGCTGTTTTCC
>ERZ779875.988-NODE-988-length-21000-cov-291.639532_pt1 | contig 21000 bp, 22 predicted proteins | sample MGYA00511246_ERZ779875 | MGnify/ENA primary metagenome ERZ779875 (study PRJEB29588, sample SAMEA2155093) | human gut metagenome | biome: human gut; feature: human-associated habitat; material: faeces | place: Denmark | collected 2008/2010 ... | reverse complement strand
TGGCTGGCAGCGTAAAGCCGCTTAGCCGTTATCTCAAATTTTAACGAACCATTGAAGAATGAATTGATAAATTTTTTATCTTCAATGTCTGGGTCGTGTTTGGTCATTACTGCCACTACAGTTGCAGGATTTGTCGCTTCAAACTTGATAACAACATCACTCAATGAGTTACCGTTTGCACCATCGCGCAATTCCTTAATCGAGGTAAAAACCTTCTGCGTTGTTGTCGACCCTGTCGTATGAGCCCAAGCCTGTCCTGTGGTGAGGATGATGATACTGATCAGCATCCATAATCGAGATAGAATTAAACTTTTCATTTTACTTACAGTTTTAGTGGATTATTTTGAGTATATTTTTTGTTCTTGCGAATTACCTTTTCCCAGAAGAACGTTTTAAACGTATATCTTCTTTCACAGGGGCAAAATTAGTAAAAAAAACAAAACGTTTTCTTTTTGCATATCATTTTTTCGCCATTAATTACGAAAACGTTTACGATAACTCCCCTTTTCCTTACGTTTTATCTCTCAATCACTATCTTTCGCTTACTTTTTACTGCCAACTTCGTCATTTACACATAAAAAAGACAGAAAGCAAATCTCCCCATTCCCTATATATAATAAGGTATAAAAGGAGAAAAAGAGGGCAAAAACAGTCATATACCACAAACGTGGTAGTAAGAATGCCACTATTATGCGATTTCATAACTCGTTTTTTCGCCGTACCTTTGCATCGTCAATCAGAAATAATAAACAATTTAAAGAAAGGACATAGATTATGAGTACAGAAAAGAAACTTCGCTTTGAGACACTTCAGTTGCACGTAGGTCAGGAAAATCCAGATCCAGCTACCGACGCTCGTGCGGTGCCTATCTACCAGACTACAAGTTACGTGTTCCGCAACTCTCAGCACGCTGCTGATCGATTCGGACTCCGTGACGCAGGAAATATCTATGGTCGATTGACCAACTCTACTCAGGGTGTATTCGAAGACCGTGTGGCTGCCCTCGAAGGCGGTGTGGCTGGTCTGGCTGTCGCTTCTGGTGCTGCCGCTGTTACCTACGCTCTGCAGAACATCCTTCAGAACGGCGACCACATCGTAGCTGCCGACAATATCTACGGTGGTACTTATAACCTCATCACTCATACATTATCCACACAGGGTGTCAGCTACACCATCGTAGATCCTCGCAACTTCGAACAAGTAGAGGCTGCTATCCAGGACAACACCAAGGCTCTCTATGCCGAGACCTTCGGAAATCCTAACTCAGATGTGACCGATATCGACAAGTTGGCAGAGATTGCTCATCGCCACAACATCCCATTGATTATCGACAACACCTTCGGCACTCCATATCTCATCCGTCCTATCGAGCACGGAGCCGACATCGTGGTTCACTCTGCCACTAAGTTCATCGGCGGTCACGGTTCTTCTCTCGGTGGCGTCATCGTAGATGGCGGTAAGTTCGACTGGAAGGCCAATGCCGACAAGTTCCCTACCCTCGCCAAGCCAGACCCATCTTATCATGGTGCAGTCTTCGCAGATGTAGCCGGAGCAGCAGCCTTCGTAACCCGAATCCGTGCGGTCATCCTTCGTGACACCGGTGCCACCATCTCTCCATTCAATGCCTGGATTCTTCTTCAGGGCTTGGAGACATTGAGCCTCCGTGTAGAGCGTCACGTTCAGAATGCATTGAAGGTAGTAGAGTATCTGGAGAACAATCCTAAGGTAGCCAAGGTCAATCACCCAGCCGTTCCTTCTCATCCCGACCACGAGCTCTACAAGAAGCTCTTCCCTAACGGTGGTGGTTCTATCTTCACCTTCGACATCAAGGGCGGCGAGAAAGAAGCATGGGAGTTCATCGACCACCTGCGCATCTTCTCATTGCTGGCCAACGTAGCCGACGTGAAGTCACTGGTTATCCACCCAGCCACCACCACCCACTCTCAGTTGAGTCCAGAGGAGTTGGAGGAGCAGCACATCTATCCTTCTACTGTTCGATTGAGCATCGGTATCGAGAACATCGACGACCTGATCGAGGCACTCGACGAGGCATTCACTTACGTAAAGTAAACATTACAAAACATTTGTCTCAACTTCTTTAACTTCAAAATACAAACAAAAATGGCAAAGATATATAAACAGATTACTGATTTAATCGGTAAGACACCATTAGTAGAATTGGGTAAGTATTCAGCATCCAAGGGTTTGGAGACTCCTGTGATTGCTAAGGTAGAATTCTTCAATCCTGGTGGCAGCGTAAAAGACCGCGTAGCCCTCGCCATGATAGAGGATGCCGAGAAGAAAGGCATATTGAAACCAGGAGCCACCATCATCGAGCCTACCAGTGGCAACACGGGTGTAGGACTGGCATTGGTATCTGCCGTGAAGGGCTACCACCTCATCCTCACCATGCCCGAGACGATGAGTATTGAGCGACGCAACCTGGTAAAGGCTTATGGTGCAGAGGTAAGACTGACCAGTGGTAAAGACGGAATGACCGGTGCCATCAAGGCTGCCGAGGAACTTCGCGACTCCATCCCCGGCGCTGTCATCTTAGGACAGTTTGTCAATCCTGCCAACCCAGCCAAGCATTACGCCACTACAGGTCCTGAGATTTGGGAAGACACCGACGGCAAGGTAGACATCTTCGTGGCAGGTGTAGGAACAGGCGGCACCATATCGGGTATTGCCAAATACCTGAAGGAGCAGAACCCTGACGTGAAGGTCATCGCCGTAGAGCCAGCCACATCGGCAGTTCTCAATGGTAAGCAGAGTGGTCCTCACAAGATTCAGGGCATCGGTGCCGGCTTCGTGCCAAAGACCTATTCTTCGGAATATATCGACGAAGTGTTCGATGTACAGAACGATGATGCCATCAAGGCTGGTCGCGACTTGGCTCAGACCGAAGGCATCCTGGTGGGAATCTCTTCTGGTGCTGCAGCCTTTGCTGCCACCGAGATTGCGAAGCGTCCTGAGAACAAGGGCAAGAAGATTGTGGCGCTGCTCCCCGATACAGGCGAGCGATATCTAAGCACTGTACTCTATGCTTTCGAGGAATATCCTCTGTAAATCGCCTCTCATTCGCTGAGATGCAGAAACGCAGAGAAGATTTCCATAAAGAAAGCGAAATCATTATAATTCCCCCAACCTGCTTTTCGCTATAGCAGGTTGGGGCTTATTGTATTATATAGAGTGGAAAATCGAACTGTAATCGTAATCAGTAATCATCCCACAAGCCTACGATATCTGAAGCAGAATCACTATAGAAATAGATTACTATTTCAAAAAAATCTCCCTAAAGAGAATTTTCTCGAAACTTTTATCTAACTTTGCAACCGAGTTATCAACCCAATCTGCATAACATGGATTCATATTCAGGAATCATCATAGAAGAAAGCAGGAGGTCTGAGCAATTTTCAGACTTTACTCCCATACCTTGCAAAGGATTCAACCTTCTTTGCAAGGCAAAGCGCTATGGCAGATGGTGGGTGCTCAAGGGATTGAAGGAGCCATATCGCCAAGACGAAAACTACAAGAACCTGCTGCACAAAGAGTTCGATATCCTCATATCCCTGCAGCATCCCAACATCGTATCAGCCTACAGCATGGAAGAAATACCGGAAATGGGTACCTGTATCGTGATGGAATGGATAGATGGTATCACGCTGGAACACTGGAGCGGCAAGAAGACTGAGGGAGAAGGCATCTTCCTCCAGCTGCTTGATGCAGTGCATTACATCCATGCCAAGCAGATAGTACACAGAGACTTAAAACCTTCCAATATCATTATTACCCATAACGGCAATCATGTAAAACTCATCGATTTCGGGCTTTCAGATACCGATGACTTTGCCATCCTCAAACAGCCAGCCGGCACACCGGGCTACATCTCTCCAGAACAAATCATCTCCCGACAGGCAGACATCCGCAACGACATCTTCAGCATAGGTTGTATCCTGGAAATGATACTTCCTGGCAAACCCTATACAGCAATCATCAAGCGTTGCAAGGCTCCCATAGCCCAGCGATATGCCAATGTGGATGAACTCAAAGCCGATTTCATGGCTCAAAGAAACAGGCATCTATCCGGTATCAAGCGTATCGCAATCGCTGTTTTGACCTGCATCATCTTATTAGGTTTCATCAGTTATCCTTTACTGTATCAGCAGGAAAAGAGCATTAGCATCACCCCGGCACATCACGAAGCCAAGAAGGATACAGTCATCCGCCAGCAAGCGGGTGATGCTGCCCCACTCTCTGAAAGCAAACATTCCCAGCAGCCAGCAGCTGCTGAGCCATCTTCAGCATCCCATTTACAAAGCGCCAAACTCGTATCCAAAGGAAAGAAGGCAATCGACAAGATGTGGAAGGAATCCGGCATAGACACCATCCAGTCTGTTGTGAAAAAGAGCGAGGCATTCTATCAGTTTGTCGATAAGAGTAATGAATTCATCACAACGACTTATCCACAGACATTCTCTAAGGACATAGCCGGCAAGAAGACAGATATCATCTATGAACTGTCCTCCTATACCGCTGAGAGATATGTGAAGCCCACCCTGTCGAGTTTTCAATCTTCCAAATAATGCTCTACGATGATACCGTTCTTCTTACCTATGGCGTAGGTGACCGATGGCATATCCCCATGTTTCCAGCCATGAAGATAAGCAGGTTCATGGTTAATAAAATGATGGCATTCAAAGGTATCATCTTTCGACAATCTGGTATTTTCCGATGACAAGACCTTGAAATATCCATTACCCAGATACCTGATGATGCAGGTCCTGTCGGGCAGCCAGGAAAGTTTGAGCATCTGTCCCTCATAAAGATCATCACAAGAGATTTCCTTGCCCATAACCATTTGGCTCTGTTGCTGACCAGCCCCCTGCGAGAAGCCAAATTCCTGAAAGTCAGCATAACCAAGAAAATTCGCCAGGACATCCTTGGTAAACTTACTGGCAGAAACCCCTTCGCTCACATATCCCCAGAATCGTCGCAGCGTAGAGGCACTCACCCTCTGCTGGGTACGTTCCTCCACCTTTTGGCTCAACCAGATGAAATCGCGAGGCACAACCATCTTGCGCCCCACCATCTTTTCTATCATTTCACGTAATATCTGTTCCATGCTGCAAAGATAGTAAAACAAATCCAACCAATAAGATATTTCCACAAAAAAGCCTTATATTTCGAACTTGGAATAGAATGGAACGCTGAAAAAGCAGAAAAAACACCTATTTTTGCTAAAAAATCAGCTCACAATGAACAACTTAAAAAAAAATATGGTATATTTGCAGTGCTGTTCTAAACAAGCAGCAGACATGTTAAGGAAACAACCATGCTTGGTTCGTACTGAGAATCTGGACAATTCATTGTACACAAGAACGAAGACAGAAGTTGTTCACCCAACTGTATATTATTGTATCCATTCCGCTTCGGCGGGATGGGTATTAACATATACCCATTGGTGTGAGCTGATTTTCATTCTTTGTGTACAGGTAGTCCAGAACCTTCAGAACAGAATGAAATCGGTTCGCACCTTTTTTGTGCCTTAGAACGAAATAACAAACAAGTAAATGATAAACATCATGGAAAGAACTAACATTTATATTTCAGATACCGACGAACAGGTAATGCAAAAAGTATTATCCAGCATCAGCAGTGTTATCTTCAGTGAGAAGAAATACGATGATATTCTTCTGAAAAGATACCAGGAAATGAAAGAACAATGTAATTGGGAATATCCTGACGGTCCGTCAGATAATGGATGTGCCGTTAAATATATTGATGCCCCACAAGATTACCAAGACTATAGCATCTTGGGATTTGACATACCGACACTTATACAAACAGACCATGACAAGCCAATTTCAAATATTGTTATGGTAGTAAGCCAAGACCCAAGACGCACAGAACGCTATAAAGGAAAGTTATCTTTATCCTCTCCTTTTGGCTTTCATGACAAAAGCTATCGTACCAATACTCGCAAGGGATTCATGACACCAGTCATACTTCAAGCTCTAGAAACTGCTTCTGGAACTGCGATTTATATGACAGATTGCAACAAACTGTTTACAACAGACAAGAGAGGCATTCTGAAGACTGACACTCGAAAATATCAAGAAATTCTCCAGAAAGAGATAGAATTGATAAAGCCAAGTTGCATCATTGCTCACGGAAGAACTGCTAACGCAATTTTAAGCCAAATAGGTGCTTCTAAAAACTGTGAGGTCATTCATATTCCTTACATTGGGAATTCTTACATGAAAAAAGAGGATCGAGAAAAGGCAATAACTGCTTTTGTCAATGTATTTAAAAAGAAGAACAATAAATAATTCACAAGGATATGAAAAAATATTTTGTCATTATGCTTTTCTTTGCGATAGCATCGGAAGCCATAGCACAAAATGAAATTAATCTCGACAAGATATTCACGAAAGATAATCTGACAGAATTGCCACAATTCCCTGGCGGTAAAACTTGCATTCATCCCATTTTCAATGGGAAGTTGATGATAATGGATTACTTTTAAATACAATATTATTAATTTTAAACATCATTAATTATGAAAAAGATTTCTGTTTTTTTGGCATTCATGCTGACATTTCTATTCTCTGCATGTTCTTCTTCCATGTTCGACAAGCTGGTAGAGGCATACGAAAGTTCGACCAAAGAACTCGCTTCTGCATCCAGCAACGACGACTGTGACAGAATACATGACGAGCTGATGGAAAAGTTGTACAAGATTTCACAGGACTATCCTGATTGGGAAGAGATCATCCAAAAAGAGGGTGAAGACAGCGAAAATGTCAAAAAGGTCACCGCGGCATACAAAGCTTGGAACAACACCCTAGAAAGTGCCACCACCGACAACCATTACATGTTTATGACATACTGCAACATCCCTAATGCCATCGAGCAAATTACCGGAAAGGGGGCGTCGAAGAAGACCGAGGAGACCAAAGAAAGTGAAGACACCTCTAACGACCTCTCGTCTTCATCTTCAGACACCAACATCGATGAGATGCTCGACTCATACGAGGAGTATGTCAACAAACTCTCAGACTTCTATGCTAAATTGAAGGATATGGAACCTGGTTCTGAAGAGTACATGTCTACTCTCGGCGAAGCACAGGAGTTAGAAGGCAGCTATCAGGATTTGCTCGAGAAATGCAAGGATGCCAAAGGCAACTTTACCAGTGAGCAAATGCAACGCTATGTCGAAATCACCCAAAAGTTGACTGAGGTCATGAAGTAATATCCTACTATAGAAATATTACAACATTACTCATTCATACAACATCTTACATCAATACATAACATATGAAAAAGCTTTTATATTTATCCATGCTGGCCATAACTATTTTGGCCAGCTGCAACTCTAAAGAAAAAGAGGACAAAGCATTTGCCCGAGTATCAACCTCGAACAATCCTCAGGAGATGAGAGCTTACCTTGACAATTACTTCGAGGAGGCATCTCCAGAACACCTTGTCAAGATTCGCAAGAACTTAAGAGTATGGGTAGACGATTCTACCGCCTATGCCAATATCTGCAAGACCAAAGACCTTGCCACCAAGATTTCTTTGGAGAATGAATACATGGAAAAGTTCAAGGATGGCGGCAACCATAAAACGGAGATAAGCAATATGCTTGCCAAGGACAAAAAGGCCGAGGAAGAGTTAGAGCTCAAAGAGCAGAAAGCACAAGAAGAGTTGGAGCTACAAGAAGAAAGACAAGCCAAATACAAAGAATTTAAAGACAATGTCGTCGACTATATCTTTAATTTTGGTAATAATGGAACAGTTAATGTAGCTTGGGTATTTAGTGCTCCCGATGTTAATGGCTGCGGAAAAGGTGTATTTATTAATAACTTTAATGGTCTAAAAGAAAAGTTCACCTACAAACTTGCCGACAATGGAGACTTGCAAGTCAAAAGCAAGAGTGGTTCCGCTAGCATCACTTTCTTGAATGACGGATTGTATCGCGGAGATGATTATTTTAAGAGAATATACGCTCCTAGTTATTACAAAGGCTGTAAGAAATACTTATAAAAGACATAGTATATTAACAGCGTTATAAACAAGACATTTAGTGAATTTCGCACTTGCTTGTTGTATTTGCGAAAATAAAAACAAATTATAATTTTAACATTTAAAAACTATGGAAAAAGAAAAGATTAACCAGTTCATCATGGTAAATGGAAAATTTTTTCCTGAGATGATGATTGGAGAGGTAAAGCAGAAGCTGGAGTCGCTTGATGAAAGCAAGGAGACAGTGTTGATGGCTACGGAATGGAAGAATCCTACAGTTGCTTTCCTGTTCGCTTTCTTCCTTGGTGGTTTAGGTATTGACCGCTTTTGGCTTGGCGACACAGGTCTTGGTGTTGTTAAAATCATTACTTGTGCAGGAGCAGGTATTTGGGGAATTATCGATTGGTTTACAGCAATGACTCGTGCAAAGAAGTATAATTACAACAAATTGATGATGAATTTTTAAACATTAGATTTGAGGAAGAGCTATTTTGCTCTTCCTCAAAAACGAAAAGCAAGACAACAATGAATGACAAAATCAATATGCTATTAATGACATATAGCAAGTATTTTCCTGATGAAAGTATGATGATGATCCGGGATAGATTCGAAACTATGGATGAATCCAAGACATCTATGCTGTATACATTAGGCTTAAAAGATCCAACTATGGCATTAATACTTTCCATTGTTGCTGGCGGATTGGGAATTGACAGATTTTATATCGGTGATACAGGTCTTGGAATAGCAAAACTGCTTACTTGTGGAGGTTGTGGAATCTGGACGATTATAGATTACTTTTTAATCATGAATGTAACAAAGGAGAAAAACTTAGAAAAATTCATAACAGTCATGTAATGACCAGGCAAAAAGCTTTCACCCTATTGGGAGTTTATATATTAGGTATGGTGTGGATGATACTAAACTACACTTATGATATAAGTTTGGTGCTATGCCCTACTAAAATTCTCTTTGGTATTCCTTGTCCTGGTTGTGGAATGACTAGATCTGTAAAGCTTTGTCTTGAAGGTGAGTTATTGGCAGCAGTACGGATGAATCCCAATATCATACTAGTTTGGATTATTCTTCCCATTGCTCCTTTCATCTTAATCACACAATTAGCAACAAAGAAAGATTATATAGCAAGGATAAATGCCTGTTTAGATAAGAAGGTTTACCTCGTCATAATCCTAATCGCTGAAGGAAGCATATGGATATATAACATTGTCCGGCATATATAAGCGGATTTGACTGCATACTGCTTTATAAATATCGAATATAATAAAATTAAAAACTGAAAGATTATGAAAATCAAGAGTTTATTTATCATTGCTTGTGCAATGATGTTTACATTGTCCTTGTCAGCACAGACAAGAAAAGGTACTACAACCAAGAGACCAACTACTGCGTCAAAAAGACCTGCACAACAAACAGCTTCTAAGCCGATATTGGTGGACTTAGGTTTGCCAAGCGGTACAAAATGGGCTGATAGAAATATTGGTGCAACAAGCGTTACTTCTGTTGGTGGCTATTATTCGTATGGTGAAACTGCAACCAAACAGATTTATACGTCAGATACATACACATTCAAGTCTGACATTACAAATATTGCAGGAACAAAGTATGATGTTGCAACAAAAAAATATGGCAAGGGATGGAGCATTCCTACCGCCGAACAGTGGAAAGAACTGTTTGAGAGCTGTACCCTTGACTATATGGTAATCAACAAACGATATGTTGCGAAATTTACAGGACCAAATGGCAAATCCATTTACCTTTACTTCCCGCCTAATGATATATATGCTAGGGTTGGTAACATGGAATTATCTAAAAAAGTTTCGGCTGGCCTTATGTCATTTATAACGGAAAATGAGACTTTCGTTAATTTGTCACAACTAGCACAATACAACGGAATGACCGTAAAAGCGACGGAGGCTATATATAGAACTGCCAACAAGGAATCCCTTGCTCAGATATTAGCAATAATATCCGTTGAAAAAAACGGGAAGGTTAATCCGTCCCTAAAAAAAGCAACTGTTCAGAATAGTGATCAAGCGATCTATGGCGTTCTAGTGCGTCCCGTTTTTAATAGTCCGAAAACAGAAAGTACTGAGGATACAGAACAAGATGAAATAGAACTACCAGAATAAAAACAATATGAAAAGAATACATTATAATATCTTAATAATCTGTTTTGCACTTTTTAGTTGTATGACTATAAAAGCGCAGAACGCTTCTTCTGTCAAGTCTGCCAAGACTGCTGAGCTCAATGCTTTGCTGAAAACAAAGAAATGGTCAATCTCTGATATTGCGGGATTTATTCCATATGACATCTCAATGGTTGACGCATCTTTCAATACATGGCTTAAGAGCAAAGAAATTGTTTTTTATAAAGAAGTCAACGGCCAGAAGAAATTGGTTCTTCCTGAAGAAGTAGACAATGATCTGAAGGCAGACTATAAAGACAAACTTGGAGTGGAAACTCCTGCCAATTACTTTTCAGAATGGAAGAACTTTTTTGCAAAACGTTGTTATGCTCACGGTACTGCAGAATATGTTCTGGCTAAATATCAAAACAAGGAGATAACTCTTAAGGAATGTATTGATAAACTGAAAAATGCAGAAGACCAAAAGAGTTATGTGTCTTATATGAAGAGTTTTGTCTTCTATGCTATGCAGCAAGAGCCTACAGCATGGGATGATCTTAATGGAGCATTGAAGGACGTTATTGCTAAAAATAAGAAGACCGGTACTTGTCTTGCTTTCATGCTTTGCAGAACCAATAGTAACCCTAAGCAATGGGTGGCTATTATCAAACACGTTCCCAGACCTTCAAAATTCTATAATGGTAGTAGCGATGATTCGTTTAGAGAAGATGCCACTATAATGACCACTGCGTTGAATAAAATTGAGCCTATTAATTACAAGGATGAATATGGAGGTTGCCTCTCTGGTATAAATCTTTATTTAGACGGAAGAGTTATTATGCGCCGTACTAATGCAAATATACCTATAGCCACTCTTCATTCTGTACAAGAAGAGACGGATTGTCTGTCTGCATACAAAGGTCAAGAGTACACGTTCCTATATAATCCAAATGGAGAAAATCTTTATGGATTTTTACAGGAAAAAGGAGGATGCTATCTGAAGTTAAAACCAGTAAAACCTACGCTATGGAGTGCAAATACAAAACGTTTGTCCAGTGAGCAGTTCGAATTAGTGGCTGGTTATAAGCTCAATAGTGCAGGAGATGTTATTGGAGAGTCGTATATAGGAATGTCAAAGCAGCAATTGTCTGAAGAACTCAAAAAGCCTCTCATGGGTTATGAAGATATAGTCAGTCTTGGTGCTCAGGCTTCTGAGTATAAGAGACAAGAAGAGATAAACAAGGCTGACAATGAGTATATGTATAAGGAGGTAACTCAACTCAGAAAGAAATATGGAGACAGACCTGTTGATGCGATGATTAAAATAGAGCCTTATGTTGGAATGCCAGAAGGAATCTTGAATGATTATATTGGTACAATAAAAGGTATCAAAGTAAAATTGTTTGAAAGAGTGTATCATTCAGTATGGAACAAATACCAACTCTGTGGATTATTACGCAGCTTGGGTAACAATATTACTGTTTGGTGTCTCAACGGAGTGGTTGAACATGTTTATCACGACGGAAGATTATAAAAAAGTGAGTTTTTTGACATTTTCAGATAGTATTAAGGATTTTAAAAACTATGAACAGATAGAGAAGTCTGAAAAGTGCGGTTGCTTCAGCTGCTACGAAATCTTCACGCCATCCGAAATCACAGATTACATCCCTGATGAGCCGCCTACAGCCGAATGTCCCTTCTGTAATACCGACTCCGTAATAGGTGATGCCTCCGGCTTCCCTATCACCAAGGATTTCTTGAAGAAAATGAAGAATAGATGGTTCTAAGGCGTTTTTTCAATGTTTTCATCTATCTTCCTCCCCCATCTCATAGAGGCTGTAACAGTCATGAAAACGGACATTAAAATATCATTTACCGCAAAAGCACAAAGTAAACTGCCTAAAATAAGTAATGTCCCTCTATTATGCTGCCTTTCGGCGCGCCAGAGGGGCTTATTATCTTTTATTTGTTATTTTGTGCGGAGATAAATCAAATCAAAGTACATCAGTCGTGTCTTCATCGGCTCTATCAGAGTTGTTGGCTCTTGACCGTTGTTATGCAAGAAGGTCCATTCCTCCTCATCTGACGAAAACAGAAATTTGAAACCATTTCGTTGATAATATTCAAATACTTTCTGATGGTTGACAGCATCAACAATGACATACCGGCATCCAGTCTTATTCAGTGGGTCTATAAACCATGATTTGATGAAATCCAACAATTCGTCTCCTACATGATGTCCACAGAACAAATCACTTACAGCCAACTGTCCTACCAATACAGCAGGATACTGTGGTCTTCGCTTGGCATTCGGAATCTTTCTATTAAGCTTATTCCGAAGGTTTGAAGGAAGTGAATCAACTTTCACGCTCGAATTAGCGACAGTAAATGCACAGATTATTTCAGATGTTTCTGGTTTAACAAAGCAATATGATTTTCCTAACAACTGATAGGCATAGTCAGCATAGTCATGGGCGAAGAACTCTGTTATGTCCTCATCCTTGCAAGTGAAACCTTTGCATTGCTGCAAGACTTCCTCTGTCAGTTCCATAAAATCACATTGCTCTAACATTTTAAATGTACAGTTTTGAACGTTTTAATATAGCACGTGCCTTGGCTACTTGCTTGGAGAAGTCAATGGAGCCTCGCTTTTCCAATGCCTCATCAGCCGCTTCAACGAAACGAGCTGCTGCCTCACCATGAAGGACAGGTATTGTTTTAATTTCTATTGCCATAATCTTCTTATTTTTAATGTTATGTACTTATTTAATCTGCAAAAATATGCTTTTATTTCCACATTACCAAGCTTTTTGTTAACTTTCAGTTGAATTTTACCAAAAATTCCAATTTCACACCTATCCTTCACTTCATCCTCTCCAATTCTTCATCCCGTCTCATCTTATCATTCAACTTTTCCTACAACTGGTTCTGCTCCATCTTGCCACCAAGGTCGTTGATAAGTTAGCACATAAAAACAGGTACTCTATACCATTATTAAAATTCTCTTTTAATTTGCTTGGTTGTCTCGAGGAAAAACATACTAAGTTTTAGGATTATAATCCCAAAATTCATACTATTTTTTGGGATTAGGGCAATTTTCAACGTTTTCATCTATCTTCATCCCCTATCTCATAGAGGCTGTATCAGTCATGAAAAACGACATTAAAATGCATCTTTCCTCCTACCCTGCATCACAGGGCTGATTCATGTTCTAAATAACGAAGGTGAACAAGCGGAAAATCGAACTGTAATCGTAATCAGTATCCCTTGCATTCCTCCCAGCCCATTATACACATACTTTAGACTCTACTCATCACCTATATATATATATAATAAGGTGTAACCTATTTTTTATAGTTAGGGCGGAGTTATCGCAACCTATTCCATTCTTCACCCCCTTGCACCATAGAGGAAGGACACCTTTACGCAACGGGCTACATGGAAGGAAAAAACAGCTAAGGAGGTGCGGACGACAGTACTTTTTATGCACATAAAAGCATAAAAAAAACTTTCATCATGCTCTTTTCTGCTGCAAATTCTGTATTTTTGCAGCCAGAACAAGTTTATTACAGACATGCAGACAAGCAAATATCTATTGGCCAACGAACGCGACAAAGAATGGGGACTCACCGTGAGCACCATAGGGTACGAGATGATCGAGCCGGGAGAATCCTATCCCACAAAAGGACATGCCGACGGCTATTACTTCGACCTGAAGAAGGGACGCGAGCTCGATGAATACCAGTTGCTCTACCAACCCGAGGGAGAAGGCGTGTTCCAGTCGGCACATATCGCAGAGACACCTATCAAGGCCGGTGACATATTCCTGCTCTTTCCTGGCGAATGGCACACTTACCACCCCTGTCCTGAGAAGGGATGGCACAGCTATTGGATAGGCTTCAAAGGCAAGAACATCGACGACAGGGTGAAAGCAGGATTCCTTTCACCCGAGAAACCTATTTACCATGTTGGGTTCAGCAACGACATACTAAGCCTCTACAAGGAGGCTTACCGCATAGCACAAGAGGAGGCCGCCTACTCGCAGCAAACATTGGCAGGAATCGTCAACCACCTCATCGGCATGATGTACTCTCTGGAACGCAACATCATCCTGAACAAGAACACAGCCCATGTGGATATGATCAACAAGGCCCGACTGCGCATACGCGAATCCTTGGAGAGCGACCTCACCATACAGAAGATAGCCGAAGACCTGGGGGTAAGCTACTCATCGTTCCGCAAACTCTTCAAGGAGTTTACAGGCATCGCTCCTGCCATGTATCAGCAAGATCTCCGACTGCAAAGAGCTAAGGAACTACTCTCCACCACCGACGAGAGTATCAAGGAGATAGCCTACAGACTCAACTTCGAGTCGCCCGACTATTTCTCATCGAAGTTTAAGAACCAGACCGGTCTCAAGCCCTCTGAGTTCCGCAATAAAATGAGATAACAGCACCTGCGAACCCCGGAAGAGCATTCTTCGCAAGAAAAGAAGCAAGGAGAAAACAAAGAGCTGAAGAAAGGAGAAAACAAAGAAAAGGCAACCCGTCACTACGACAAGTTGCCTTTTTTTATTTCATCGACTCAAAAGAGTCAGTTTACACTGCATAGAGGAAAGTGCGGATAAACCAGTAGCTTACGATACCAGCCAAATAGCCTACGAAGGCAATCCAGGAAATGTGCTTCATGTACCAGCCGAAGGTGATCTTCTCCAAGCCCATGACAACCACACCAGCAGCACTACCGATAATCAGCATCGAACCACCGACACCAGCACAGTAAGCCAACAACTGCCAGAAGATTCCGTCAACAGCCATATCGCCTACAGCTGCCACAGGATACATACCCATACAGCCTGCTACCAAAGGCACATTGTCCACAATACTTGAAAGCACACCAATGATACCTGTTACGAGGTAGTGATTGCCGTCGAAGGCAACATTCAGTCCCTGACCTAAAGCTGTCAGTACGCCAATTTCTGCCAGACAAGACACAGCCATCAAGATACCGAGGAAGAAGAGAATGGTGCTCATATCCACACGAGAGAGCAACTTGGTTACTCGCTTCTGTGTACCCTCAGCATCCTGTCCGCGATGCAAACTGCGATAGAACACCTCGGTAGCAGTCCACAGCACACCCAATACCAAGAGGATGCCTACGAATGGAGGCAGGTGGGTAATGCTCTTGAAGATAGGAACGAAGATCAAACCGCCAACACCCAACCAGAACACAGCCTTGCGCTGACCTTCTGTGAAGTCGCTTACAGAAGCATTCTGCTGGGCAGAAACCTCAGGCATCACGAGTTCGCCCTTCAACATGGCCTGAAGAATCAAGGCAGGAAGAACCATGGAAACCACAGATGGGATGAAGATCTCGGCGATCACACCAGCTGCGGTTATCAGTCCCTTGTTCCAAAGCATGATGGTGGTAACGTCGCCGATGGGCGAGAAAGCGCCACCCGAGTTGGCTGCAATGATGACAAGCGAGGCGTATACCATACGGTCCTTGTGGTCGGTAACGAGCTTACGCAGAATCATAATCATCACGATACTGGTAGTCAGGTTGTCGAGGATGGCAGAAAGGAAGAAGGTAAGGAAGGCTATGCGCCACAGCAGGGCACGCTTCGACTTTGTCTTCATCACCTTGCGAACCCAGTTGAATCCGCCATTCTGGTCTACTATCTCTACGATTGTCATGGCTCCCATCAGGAAGAAGAGGGTCGTTGCAGTATCGCCCAGGTGTTCCTGGATAATACCCGTCACCTTTTCTACCATTCCTGCAGCACCACCTGTATAGTCAGGGTGCATCATCTGCAGATACTGCATAGGGGCAACCATGTAGAGTGTCCAGCACCCCACGAGCATGAGCAAGGCTATCGCAGCCTTGTTTACCTTCGTCAGGCTCTCTGTGGCTATGAGAGCATAGCCAAGCACAAAGACGACAATAATCGAAATTGTTAATGTTGTCATTTTTAATTGTTTGTGTTAGATATTTTTTTATATTTGTTTGTATTGGATCGTATTTTTGCCAAACGGGTGCAAAGTTACGAAAAGAAACGCAATATCTGTCCTTTTCCTTATTATATTTATATGAAATCGTTTACTTACTTTTATTTTTGTTCGAAACAGCAGGTGTTTTCTTCTATCTGTTACTATTCCACGTAGCCTTCCTGACGACAGAAAAATCACCGGGTCAAAAAATAAGGATGAAAAATCAAATAATCGTGGTCGGCAGTTTCTTTTAGTACTATCTTTGCAACCGTAAACAACATAGGAAATCTAACGACCTAATCGAATGAACAACAAAAAATACTATTTTGCGGTAGACCTCGGTGCTACCAGCGGACGAACCATCATCGGTTCTTTGTCGGAAGGTAAGTTCTGTCTCGAAGAACTGACACGCTTCGACAACAACCTGATACAGACAGGCGGACACTTCTACTGGGACATCTATGCCCTGTATCAGGAAATCATCAAAGGTCTGAAACTGGTGGCGCAACGCGGCATCAACATACAGAGCATCGGTATCGACACCTGGGGATGCGACTTCGTATACGTGGCCAAGGACGGAGCCATACTGCGCAATCCGCTGGCTTACCGCGACCCACACACCGTGGGCATGATGGAGAAATACTTCGACGAGAAGATAAGCAAGGAAAAGGTATACGAGAAGACGGGCATACAGTTTATGAACTTCAACTCGCTTTTCCAGCTTTATGCCATGCGCAAGGCTGGCAACGTGGCGCTCGAGAATGCCGACAAGATACTCTTCATCCCCGACGCGCTGAGCTATATGCTTACAGGCAATGCCATCTGTGAATACACCGTGGCTTCCACCTCGCAGATCCTCAACCCTATGACAGGCGACCTCGACAATGATCTCGTAGAAAGCCTTGGACTGAAGAGAGAGCAGTTTGGAAAGATGACCCATCCTGCAACCATCATAGGCACCCTGACCGAAGAGGTTCAGCAGATGACTGGTCTGAAGGATGTGCCCGTTATTGCCGTGGCAGGACATGACACAGCCAGTGCAGTAGCTGCCGTGCCTGCCAAGAACGAGGAGTTTGCCTACCTGAGCTCTGGCACATGGAGCCTGATGGGCATTGAGACCAAGAACGCCATCATCAACGAGAAGAGCTACGAACTCAACTTCACCAACGAGGGAGGAATAGAGGGTACGACCCGATTCCTCAAGAATATCTGCGGCATGTGGATTTACGAGCGTTGCCGCAAGGAATGGAAAGACGAGGCTGCAGCCCATCAGAAAGACATGACAGCCTTGGGACATGGCGAACTGATAGCAGAAGCGATGAAGCAACCAGCCTTCCAAAGCATCATCAACCCCGACGATGCCTGCTTCGCCAATCCTTCGAGCATGACAGAGGCCATCCAGCAATATTGCGAAAAGACCGGACAGCATGTGCCACAATCGAATGGCGAGTTCTGCCGTTGTATCTTCGAGAGTCTGGCTCTCCGTTATCGCCAGGTATTTGGCTGGCTGAAGGAGTTTGCCGACATCGACCTCAATGTTCTTCATATAATAGGTGGAGGCTCGCTCAACAAACATCTCAACCAGTTCACCGCCAACAGTTGTGGTGTCAGCATATTGGCAGGTCCTCAGGAAGGAACAGCCATAGGCAATATCATGTTGCAGGCAAAGGCATCGGGCGATGTGAAGGATATATGGGAAATGCGACAGATCATCGCCAACTCTATCGAGTTGCAGCAATTTGAGCCTCAGGACAAGGAGGCATGGGATGCGGCATACGAGAAGTTTTTAAAGGTAAAAGGGTAAAAAAGTAAAAAGGTAAAAAAGTAAAAAGTAAAAGGAGTTAAGACAATACCCTTATAGTTTGAGGTATTAGGGAGGTTATGAACAAGTGAAGCTATTGTCCCTTAACTTCCCGAACGACCGAAGGGAGTGATACCTTCTTTAACTCCTATAACTTCTGAACTTGCTAAAATTCAAAAAATAATAACAACAATAATAAAAAACTTAAAAACAATGAAAGCAGATTTGATTTTAAAGAATTACGAGATTGCCAAGGAGCGCTATGCGGCTCTTGGTGTGGATACAGACAAGGCTATTGCCACATTAGAGAAGACTCCTATCTCCCTACACTGCTGGCAGGCTGACGATGTGGTAGGTTTTGAACGTGGCGAAGCTGCATCGGGTGGCATACAGAGTACAGGCAACTATCCCGGCAAGGCTCGCAATATCGACGAGCTGCGTCAGGACATCGAGAAGGTGAACTCTCTTCTGGCTGGTACCTTCCGTCTTAACCTGCATGAGATTTACGGTGAGTTCGGTGGCAAGCAGATTGACCGCAACGAGGTAACCGTCGACCAGTTCACAGGCTGGATGCAGTGGGCTAAGGAGCAGAACATGAAGCTCGACTTCAACTCTACTTCTTTCTCTCACCCTAAGAGTGGAAGTCTCTCATTGTCAAACCCCGACCCTGCTATCCGCGAGTTCTGGATAGAGCACACCAAGCGTTGCCGCCGCATTGCCGATGCTATGGGTAAGTTCCAGAATGACCCATGTATCATGAACATCTGGGTACACGATGGCAGCAAGGACATCACTGTAGAAAAAGGCCGCTATCGTGAGATTCTGAAAAACTCGCTCGATGAAATTCTGGCAGAGGAGTTGCCAAATATGAAGTCTTGTCTCGAAGCTAAACTCTTCGGTATCGGACTGGAGGCTTACACCGTAGGTTCTCACGACTTCTACGCAGGCTATTGCGCCAAGAACAATGTGATGTACACCCTCGACACAGGTCACTATGAGCCTACAGAGAATGTTTCGGATGCTGTTTCAGCACTCCTGCTCTTCGTACCCGAACTGATGCTCCACGTATCTCGTCCTATGCACTGGGATTCTGACCACGTGACTCTCTTCGACGACAACACCCGCAACCTCTTCTCAGAGTTGGTTCGTGCCAATGCACTCGACCGTGCACACATCGGTCTCGACTATTTCGATGGTTCCATCAATCGTATCGGAGCTTATATCATTGGCGTACGTGCTGCCCAGAAGTCTTTGCTGCAGGCATTCCTTGAGCCTCTCGATACTCTCCGCAAGTATGAGGACGAGGGCAAGCTCTTCCAGCGCTTGGCTCTCTTGGAGGAAGAGAAGACATTGCCTTTCGGTGCTGTATACGACTACTTCAACCTGAAGAACAATATTCCTGTTGGCGAGGAGTACATCGCTGACATCGAGAAATACGAGGCAGAAGTTCTCGCTAACCGCAAGTAAGTGAAGAGTGAAGAAATCGCTCTTCACTCTTCACTTTAATTTTATAACAATATGGAAATATTAATAGGACTTTTAATCATAGCAGTGGGCGCCTTCTGCCAGTCGAGCTGCTATGTTCCAATCAATAAGATAAAGGACTGGAGCTGGGAATCCTACTGGATTGTACAGGGCGTCTTTGCGTGGCTTATCCTTCCTTTCATAGGCGCCATGCTTGCCGTTCCAAGCGGCCATTCGTTCTTCGAGCTCTTCGACGGCTATGGCTTCGAGGTGATGATGACCATGCTCTTCGGTATGCTCTGGGGAGTGGGAGGTCTTACCTTCGGACTCTCCATGCGCTACTTGGGAGTGGCATTAGGACAGAGCATTGCCTTAGGTACATGTGCTGGCTTGGGCACCATCATGGGTCCCGTGTTGCTCAACATCTTCTTCCCCGAGATGGATGCCTTGTCTTCGCTCACCTTCAGCGTTATCCTCGGAGTGGTGGTCACCTTGTTGGGTATCGCCATCATCGGTGTGGCTGGAAGCATGAAGGCCTCATCGCTCTCAGAAGAAGAGAAGAAGGCTGCTGTCAAGGATTTCAACTTCCCCAAGGGTTTGACTATCGCGCTGCTGGCAGGTTTCATGAGCGGATGCTTCAACGTAGGTCTGGCCTTTGGCAGCGACATACACTTCGGAACATTCACTCCCGATATGTACAAGACGCTTCCTGCTACCTTCCTGGTAACAGTGGGTGGATTCATCACCAATGCCATCTATTGCTTCTATCAGAACTCCAAGAACCACACTTGGGGTGATTATCTGAAGCGCGAGGTATGGAACAACAACATCTTGTTCTGTGCTTTGGCAGGTGCCTTGTGGTACAGTCAGTTCTTCGGACTGTCATTGGGCAAGGGCTTCCTCAACGAGTCGCCTACCCTCATGACCCTCTCCTTCTGCATCCTCATGGCGCTCAATGTTGTATTCTCCAACGTATGGGGCATCATCCTGAAGGAATGGAAGGGCTGTTCACCCAAAACCATTGCCGTGCTCATCCTCGGCATCGTGGTGCTCATCATCTCGAGCTTCCTGCCACAATGGGTATAAGAAGAATACTACCGACATTTCACTTTTATTGATGATTTAGATTAGATAGGGGCACTCCTTGTGAGTGCTCCTTTTTTGTAACATCTTTGTTTCATTTTCGTCAATACCTTTCAATCCTTGATTGCGCTCCACAAACACCCTCAGACTCTTAGCCTGCAAATTCTCCTCAGCCTTTACTTCTATCGGAATGATTCTTTCCTCATCCTGCACCAGGAAATCTATTTCACCACGTGAATTTTCTGCCGACCAATAAAAGCCGTCCTTAAAAGTGTGGAAAATCACAAAAAGTCGTCCTTAAAAGTGTATTTACAGCAGTCATTTCCAGACAGATCCAAACCCAAAATGAAGGGTGAAGAGATTTGATGGAATAACCTATACATAGACTATTACTACTCGATTAATTATATATAAAAAAGGCAGACAAATGACCGAGAGCACTGAAAAACCTCTCAAATTCCAAGCCTAACAACAAGAATAGCGGGGC
>ERZ779875.985-NODE-985-length-21069-cov-6.788855_pt1 | contig 21069 bp, 15 predicted proteins | sample MGYA00511246_ERZ779875 | MGnify/ENA primary metagenome ERZ779875 (study PRJEB29588, sample SAMEA2155093) | human gut metagenome | biome: human gut; feature: human-associated habitat; material: faeces | place: Denmark | collected 2008/2010 ... | reverse complement strand
CATCTTGGACATGATCTTGAGCACGCCGGTGGACAGTGCGCGGGTCAGGTTCTTCACGGCGGTTTCCGCGTCGACCTTGAGGTAGCCCTTGCGGGAGAGGTCTTCGACGGATTCGAATGCCAGATACGGGTTCACCGCGGCAGCGCCATAGGCGATCAGCAGTGCCACATGGTGGATTTCGCGCACATCGCCGGCTTCGACCACCATGGAGATCTGCGTACGCGTGTGGCGGCGCAGCAGATGGTGCTGCACTGCGGAAGTGAGCAGCAACGATGGAATCGGACCCCACGCATAGTTGGAATCGCGGTCGGACAGCACCAGGAAGTTGGCACCGTTCTCAATCGCCTCGTCGATCTCCTGGAAGATCTCGTCAAGACGGTCCTTCAGTGCCTGTCCGCCGCCGGCCACCTGGTAAAGGCCCTTGACGATGAACGGCTTGTAATAGCCACCGAGAATCTTGGCGCGGTCGAGGCGCTTGAGCTGTGCCATCTCGTCGGAGTTGAGCACCGGCAGCGGGATGAGGATCTTCTTGGCGTGCAGTTCGGAATCGGCCAGCAGGTTCGGCTCGGGACCGATGGCGGATTCGAGGCTGGTCACGATCTTCTCACGTTCCCAGTCGAGCGGCGGGTTGGTGACTTGCGCGAACTTCTGGGTGAAGTAATCGAACAGCATGCGGCTGTGCTTGGACAGCGCGGCGAGCGGCGTATCGTTGCCCATGGAGCCGACCGGTTCCGCCCCTCCCGTGCACATCGGTACGATGATACGTTCGATATCCTCACGGCTGTATCCGAACGTACGCAGTAGCTTGTCGTATTTCTCTACCTTATGAGGAATCTTACGGCCGGATTTCAACTCGTCCAATTCCACCCGGTTTTTCTCCAGCCAAGTACGGTAGGGCTGGGCGTTCGCCAGTTGTTCCTTCAGCTCGCTATCGTAATAAATCTCGCCTTTCTCGGTATCGATGAGTAAGATCTTTCCGGGTTGCAGACGGCCTTTTTCCTTGATCTCGTTAGGCTCGAAATCCATGACGCCGACTTCGGAGGCCACGACCATCATGTCATGTTTCGTGATCAGGTAGCGGGCGGGGCGGAGACCGTTACGGTCTAGCATGCCTCCGGCGTAGCGTCCGTCGCTAAAGAGCAGGGCGGCAGGCCCGTCCCACGGTTCCATCAAGATGGAGTGATATTCGTAGAAAGCCTTTAGGTCTTCGGAGATCGGGTTCTTCTCGTTGAAACTCTCCGGTACCAGCATCGCCATGGCATGCGGCAGGCTCATCCCGGAGGCCACGAAGAATTCCAATACGTTATCCAGTGAGGCACTGTCACTCATGCCCGGCTGGATGATCGGGCGTATATCGTTGATATCCGGGATTCTGGGGGAGGATAGTACGCTCTCCCGGGCCTCCATCCATCCCCGGTTGCCCCGTATCGTGTTTATTTCCCCGTTATGTGCCAGTAGGCGGAAAGGTTGCGCCAGACTCCAAGTGGGGAAGGTGTTGGTACTGAAGCGTGAATGTACCAATGCCAGTCCGCTAGTGAAATAAGGTTGCGTCAGGTCCGGAAAGTAATGGCGTAGCTGCATGGATTCCAGCATGCCTTTGTAAACGATGTTTTTGGTGGAAAGAGACGCTATATAGAAATCATCCTTGGCCGGAAGGTCGGTGGCCGATACCCTTTTCTCGACCCGCTTACGTATGAGGTATAGCTTTAGTTCCAGCTCTTGCTGATCGTTACAGCCGATGATGAATATCTGCTTGATATCAGGTTCGGTCGCTTGTGCGTCCTTTCCCAAGATTTCCGTATGAACGGGAACTTTGCGTAAGTGCATCAAGGTTAATCCCTCTTTCTCGATCTCTTCGATGAGGATACTGAGGATGCTTGCTTGCTGTTCCTCGTCTTTGGGGAGGAAGATTAGTCCGGTGCCATATTTGCCTTTTTCGGGAACCGGAATTCCTTGCAGGAGGATGAACTCATGCGGGATCTGTAATAAGATTCCCGCTCCGTCACCCGTTTTGTTATCGGCTCCCTCGGCGCCTCGGTGCCTCATGTTCTCTAGTACCTTAAGGGCTGATTCGATGATGTCGTGCGATTTCTCGCCGTGGATATTTACTAACATTCCTACTCCACAAGCGTCATGTTCATAAGACGGGTCGTATAATCCTTGTCTGCTATTAAAATGATTTCTGTTTGTTTTCATTTATTGACCTTATGTTTGCGTATAAATGATTATTGCGTCAATTTGTTTCGCAAATATAGGTATTAATGGCATAATGTAATTGCTTGTAGGAGCGAAAGAACGGAGAAAAGATAAGAATATCTTATCTGATGTTTCTATTTGTAAGTATTTATTGGGTTTATTCTTTTTATTTGAAAGATATTTGGCTGGTTAGTTTGCTAAATGAAAGATGAACTAAAAAAAGAAGCACCGTCACGTTTTGCGACAGTGCTTCTTTTTCTCCGGAAGCGCTGTCACGGATTGTGATGTCGCTTCCTATCTGTTTTATCTATCGGGATATTCTCGGATGAAATAGCGGGATAGGAATTTCCAATTATCTTGTATGATCGCCTTGCCACGTTCCGGGCTGGTAAGGCTTTTCGTTTGTGCGTCGGCCAACATGCCTCGGTCTACCAGCTCTTTCAGGAAGTAAACGCTGCAATGTTTCACGATGAAGAAAGAGAGCGCTTGCTTGGCGGCACGGTTGGCGTCGTAGAAGGGATTGTTCTCATCCTTGATCAGCTCCACGTCACGGGTGATGACTTGGGCGCCTTCCTCGGGCGTGGCGTAGATCGCCAGTTTCTTGCCTTGCCAGTCCTCGGGAAGATGGAAGTTCTCGGCGGGGATAAGGCCGGAAGTCTCCGTGATAAATGTTTGTGCGTCTTCGGTCTTGTCGAAATAGAGAAGCAGTTTGTCACCTGCGGCTTTGCGGAAAGTCTCGTATTGTTGGCGGTTTTCCTCCAGCATATCGTCGGGCAGGGTGGCAACAGACTCGTCGGCGGTGTTCTGAAATACCGCATGGTCGGGATGCTCGGCGGGCAATATCTTTGCCAGCCATTGCGGGGAGGTCAGACCTAGCAAGGAGGTCTTGCTGGTGTAGGCCATCATGCCGTGGCTGTTGACGAGCAGGTTGTTAAGCTGCTCTTGGTTGAGGTCGGGCTGCTCCTTCCAGCGGTCGTGGGCGAAGTCGCTCAGTTCCCGGGCCGACTCTGGCAGGATATAGGATTCGTAATGGAACCATTGCAATAGACGGTCGTAATCCTCTTGCCGCTCGTAGCGGGTATCAAGGGCGAAAAGCTTGGCCATGCGGGTATTCTCCGGCGCCGTGGTCCACTCTTTGCAGAACAGGTCGTAGATAAGCATGCCGGTGGATTCGTTGGCAGGGTTGTCCGGACTGACGAAAGTGCCTTTACGATAGCCGTGATACTGCTGGGTATAATGCCAAAGGAGGAAGCGCACGTCCTCAAGGTTCACCTCATCGTCGTAATAATGATCGTCCGGAGTGTAGAAGGGAAGGTATTTGCCGTATAGCTCCTTATGGGTAAGGATGAAGGCACGCCAAATCCCCATGCCGGAGATCACATCCTCGAAGTAGGCGGCCATGCGGATACAGATCTGCTTTGTTTCCTCGCCCTCGAAGGAGTTTACCAACTCGGTCTTCTCCATGATATCGTAGATACGGTTCGCTATTCCGGTATAATAGGAATCCACGGGAGTGCTTTGTTTATAGGGATGCAACTGCAACCAGTCTTTCGGGAAAATTTTAATGTTCTTCATGTTATTAAATGTCTTTATGCATTCAGGAGTGCAAATGTAGTAAAAATACGTTAGCTATGTCAAACGATAAGGAAAAGTTGCGGTCTTAAAAATGTAACATTTGTAGTCTTTATTGTTATCGGATCTAAACATCTTTGAAATATCGCCCCCGTACTTTCGCGTCGAAATCAAAGATGAAATAATAAGTAGTAAGATAATGGGAAAGAGTTTAAGGGGCAAAAGATTGAAAAGGTTAGGGCTTTTCTGGATGGGAGTTTTCCTGTCATTCTCTCTATGGGCACAAACAGGGGTTATCTGCGGGACGGTTACGGACGCTAAGATGAAAGAACCGTTGATCGGCGCCTCGGTCGTGATCGAGGGGACTACGGTTGGCGCTATCACGGATATAGACGGTAATTTTCGTATCGAGAACGTGAAGCCGGGTACTTATACGGTAGCCGCCTCTTACGTGTCGTACCAAACGCAAACGGTAAAGGATGTTCCGGTAGTCGCACGCCAAGAGGCGGTGTTGAATATCGAGCTTTCCGACGCTAACCTCCAATTACAGAATGTGGTCGTAGTGGCCCAACGGAAATTGGGAACCGAGATGGCCGTATTAAATACCGTACGCAAGAGCCTTCCGGTCGTGAATGGTATCTCCGCCCAGCAAATCAGTAAAACACAGGATAGCGATGCCGCCGAGGTACTACGCCGTATCCCGGGAATCACCATCGTGGACGACCGTTTCATCGTGGTCCGGGGTCTGGCGCAACGTTATAATAATGTATGGCTGAACAATGCCACGACTCCTTCCAGCGAGACGGATAGTCGTGCTTTCTCATTCGACGTGCTGCCCTCTTCCTTGATCGATAATATGATGATCTATAAAAGCCCCTCGGCGGAATTGCCGGCGGATTTCTCCGGAGGTTTCGTGCGGGTGCTGACAAAGAATATTCCCGAGGGTAATACGCTCAACGTCTCCTATCAAGTCGGGTTTAATACAAACTCCGCTTTCCGAGATTTCCAACTGACGAAAGGTTCCGCCTTGGATTATCTGGGCTTTGGCGCTGGCTCCCGAATGTTACCCTCGAACGCCCCATCTCATTTGAACGACATATCGGCAGCGGATGCGGCGGCGTTTACGAAGCGGGCGAATACGGGATGGAACGTGTGTCATTTCACGGCGATGCCGGAACAGAAACTGACGTTCACGATGAATCGTACCTTTGATATCGGTGACATGAAGATCGGTAATATCACCAGTGTGAACTATAGCACGGGCTATGATTATTACGAGATGAAAAACAACAACTACCTCTCGTACGACATGGCCAAGGATCAATCCTCATACCGTTACCGCTACAATGATGTACAATATAAGAATACGACAAAACTAGGAGCCTTGTTCAACTGGTCATTGATGAAGGGAACGAGCAAATATGAGTTCAGGAATTTCTTCAACCAGCGTGGAACCTCTTCCTTATCGCAACGAGAGGGAACGGATTTTTACTCCGACCAAAATATCCGGAAATGGGAATCCCTTTATACCGGACGCACTACCTATTCCGGCCAGCTAAGCGGGGAGCATAAATTGAGAGAAGATATGAATAAACTGGATTGGACGTTAGGTTATGCTTTCGCCGCTTACAAGGAACCGGATCGCAAGGTGGTAAAATCTTTGGAGAGTACGACGGATGGTGACTCTCGTTATTACGTGTCCGACCCGACTCGTTATTATCAAGACTTGAAAGATAACAGCGCTTCCACCGCCTTGAATTACGAGCATAAGTTCGCCGTCTCGGAGATGTTTACCCCTGTCTTGAACACGGGGGTATATGGAGAGTTTAAGAAACGTAACTTTGATGCCCGTCGTTTTGTCTATAATATGTTGGGAAGTGGTTATGACCGTTTTGCCGAATGGGACTACAGCTCGGTCTTCTCGGACGCAAATATATCGACCGATCGTATCTATATGAAAGAGAGTACGAACAAGAGCGACTCTTATACTTCCGATAATCTGCTGGGTGCCGCTTACGTAGCCGCTAAACTGAACTGGGGGGAGAGGCTGAATGCGAACGTAGGTGTACGTATGGAGTACTATCAATTGAAATTAGATGGTTATGAGTCGGACGGTATAAAACCGGTGCATCTGGATCAGAACGCTACGGATTTCTTTCCTTCCGTCAACATCGCTTATAATTTGAATGAGAAGCACCAAGTACGCTTGGCTTATGGACGTTCCGTGAATAGGGCGGAGTTCCGGGAGATCGTACCTTACGTATATTATGATTTCGCCTTAGATGCGAATATCACGGGTAACGTAAACTTGAAGAACGCTTATGCGAATAATATGGATCTGCGTTATGAATTTTACCCGGCTCCGGGTGAGACGGTGACGATCGGCGGTTTCTACAAACGGTTCGATAATCCGATCGAGCAAACCTATATGGAAGCGGGTTCCGGATTGCAGTACACATACCACAACGCCGATCATGCGAATGCTTTCGGCGTGGAGCTGGATATCAAGAAGAATCTGGACTTTATCGGTCTGAAAGGCTTGAGCTTCGTATTCAACGGGGCTTATATCCATAGTAGGGTGTATTTCGCCGAGGGCTCTTTCGAGCGGGATCGTGCGATGCAGGGGCAATCCCCTTACTTGATCAATACGGGCTTATTCTATCAGAATGACAACGCAGGAATCTCAGCCTCCGCCTTGTATAACCGGATTGGCAAGCGTATTGAGACGGTAGGCGTACCGAAGCAGAACCCGAACGATGATATTCCCGATATCTATGAGATACCCCGTAACTCCTTGGACTTGAGTTTCTCGAAGAAGATCGGTAAATACGTGGAGGTCAAGGGAGGCGTAAAAGATCTATTGAACTCAAAAGTAGAATATAAACAATTCCTAGAGTTAACAGAGGCTTCCGGAGAGAAACGGGAGGTTGAGCAATTAATCCGTAGCTATCGTCCGGGTGTGACCGTGAATCTAGGTGTAGCCGTGAAGTTTTAATTTGAATTCACTCATATAAACTAAATTCGTTTACTTATGAACAAGTTATTATTAAAAGGTGTGGCCGCCGCTTTCTGTATGGCCACGATGTTTGGAACAACCGCTTGTGGCGACGATGATGATCTCGTAAATGTAGAGCCGCCTGTAGAGGAAACTCAAGATGTTATATTGGAAGGTGAGATTACCTCGGATATGACCTTGAAGGCTGCTGATAACAACCTGTTGAGAGGTTTCGTATATGTGACGGATGGCGTGACCTTGACGATCGAGCCGGGAACGGTAATCAAGGGGGAGAAATCGTCTAAAGGCTCCTTGATCGTCGAGCGTGGCGGAAAGCTCATCGCCGAGGGTACGGCGGAGAAACCGATCGTGTTCACTTCCGACCAACCGAAAGCTTCTCGTACCTATGGTGATTGGGGTGGCTTGATTCTTTGTGGCAAGTCTATCGTGAATAATACGGCTGGCGAGGCTCAGATAGAGGGCGGTCCTCGTTCTTACTACGGTGGAAAGGATCCGGAAGATAACTCCGGTATCGTGAAATATGTCCGTATCGAGTTCGCCGGTTATCCATTGGAGCCAAATAAGGAGATCAATGGTTTGACTTGCGGTGGTGTTGGCCGTGGCACTACGATCGAATACGTGCAGGTCTCTTTCTGTGGCGACGACTCATTCGAGTGGTTTGGCGGTACGGTAAACGCAAAACACCTGATTGCTTACAAAGGTTGGGATGATGAGTTTGATACGGACTATGGATTCCAAGGTAAATTGCAGTTCTTGTTAGGCGTTCGCGACCCGAAGCACGCTGATACGTCCAAGTCCAATGGCTTCGAGTCTGATAACGACGCTGATGGTTCCAATAATACTCCACTTACCACTCCGGTCTTTTCTAACGTGACCTTGATCGGTCCGTTCTATGGAAAGGTTTCTGATATGACACAAGCCGAGGTTGAAGCAAAGACAGCCGATGCCGCTAATGGAGCCAAAGGAGGTAAATTCCAGGCTGCCATGCATCTGCGCCGTAATTCGAGTTTGAATGTCTACAACTCCGTATTCACGGGATGGCCTTACGGACTTCGTGCAACGGATAAGAAAGGTACGGCAAATGATGGTATCGCCGTTAAGAATGTAATCTTTGCCGGTATGTGGAAGAACTTCTACGATGACGAAAAGGTAAGCGAGAACTTCTTCAACCGCGCTGGTAACAATACTACTTTGGCAACCACCAACGAAATTATTTCAAAAGACGGTGACTATTCTTCTGTCGTTGCTTCTGCCGTACAAGGAGCCGAATTTGTTGATGAAGTCTTGAATAACAGCTTTTTTGAAAAAGTAACTTACAAAGGAGCTTTTGATGGAACAAACGATTGGACAGCCGGTTGGACAAACTGGGATCCTCAGAACACTGAATATTAAAAAGATGATAAAGAGATTATTATTGACATCAACATTATTGGCAAGTTCTGCCCTGGCAATCCAGGCGCAGGACTTGTTCCTTAGTGAAGGCCAGTATTATACGGACGAGTCTCAAACAACTCCTTACACTGGCCGCTATACCGAGTTTTACGATGATGGTATGTTGAAGATGGAGCTTTTCCTCAAAGACGGCCGTCCCGAAGGAACTTATGTGATTTACTATCCTGATGGAAAGATTGCGGAAGTCCGTTCTTACTATCACGGCATTTTTCATGGAGAATGGCGTACTTATAACGAAGCCGGGCAACTGACCGGTATTGCTTCCTATAAAGATGGGCAAAAAGACGGACCTTGGCGGGTGTGGAACGATAAAGGCATTCTTCGTTTCGAAATGTTTTATGCTAAAGGAAGGAAAAGCGGCATTTGGCGTACTTGGGATGATGATGGCAAGCTGTTGACGGAAGAGAAGCAAGAGGAGTAAGCGTGGGGATCACCATTGCATTCTGCGTAGGCATTGCAGTATTCCTGCAAAACTTATGCAGAATGCAATAAAAAGGCTATCGGTTCCCTAAATCGTCATACAAGGTTTGCAGGAGTGCCTTTCCTTTGCGGAGTCGCAAGTCACTGCCTTTTCGGGGGGCTTCGATCAGAGGTTTGTTCCCTTCGTTGTCATAGACGGATATACCGGTGCTGTCGATAAACCCGAATCCGTTAGAATAAGTATAGAATGCATATTCCGGATAATCGGGACTTAGGATGTTCCGGCTGAAAGTGAAAGTGTCGTGATCGATCCCTAACTGGTTCAATAGGGTGGCGGCAAGATCCGTCTGATTGGCTAATTTGTCAATCACGACAGGTTCTTTCACCGCACCGCCGATCCAAAGCATCGGTATATGGTAGCGGCGAGGTTCATAGTTGACCACATCTTTCGGATAAGGATATCCGTGGTCGGAAACGAAAATAACCAGCGTATTTTTCCATACAGGCAATTCTTTCAATTTGTCTATGAAGTTGCCGATACAACTGTCCGTGAAGGCAACCGAGTTCGGATACAGCCCCATTTCGTCCAACCGGTGGTAGGGAACTTCAAACGGCTCATGGCTGCTTAACGTCAGGAAAGTGCTGAGCCAGGGAGCTTGGTTGTCCCGGTTTTTGATGTCTTCGTACAGGTGGCGGAACGTAATATCGTCGTTCGCTCCCCATTTACTCAAGCGGCTGGTGAGCGGAAAGTCACGGTCTGCCGTGATCCGGCTGTAACCGGAACTGAAGAAATAACTCTGCATATTGGTAAAGTTGATATCGCCTCCGTACAGCATGTCGGCAACATATCCTTCGTTTGTCAGAGTTTTGGCGATAGAGGGGAGTGTTTGGCTTTTTGCCGGATACTTCATGATGGAAGTGGTCGGCTGTGCCAAATATCCGTTTAACACCGAAACGATTCCTCTGTCTGTCCGGAATGAATTGGCATACATGTTTGTGAAAAGTACTCCTTCCCGACTCAATCGGTTCAGGTTAGGCGTGATGATGGAATCTCCGCCGACCGCTCCGATCGCGTTTGCCGAGAAACTTTCCATCAGGATAATCAATATATTCGGTCGTGAGGTATTGAGAAGGGATTGCAGAGGCTTTTGCTGTAAATCTGCATCTGCGGGATTCGTCCCTTTGCGTCCCCGCATCGAGTGCGGAGACAAAGTATCCATTACCTCCTTCCTTTCCTCTTCCGGGAAAAAATTGAACTGTGCCGCAAAATCCTGTTGCTTGCTAAGTGAAGCGATCAGGCTGAAACAAGGATTGATTGCCGAATGGTTGAGGAATTGGTTTTGGCTGAAATATACCATCCCCACGTTCGCCGTCGAAGTCGTTACGCCTCCTCGTATCGGAATGAAGAGTATCCCTCCTGACAGGATAATGATAAGGCTTCCGCCCAACCGTTTCCGCACCAGTGTTTCAGGGAAGAGCGGAACGATAAACCTCTTCAACACCCAATATATCCCGAAAGCATATACGGCGAACATCAGCAATTGGGCAAAGAATTGCCCCAGCGGTACACTTGCCATCGCATCGCCGGGTGATTGAAGATAGAAGAAAAGAGTCGCATCCAGCCTGAATCCCCAGTAGCCGTATAAAGCCACATCCACGGAAAAGATCGCTGCGATCAATACCGCCATGATTCCGAAATATCCTTTCAGCAGTTTCCTGTAAAAAGACCCCGGCAACCATACCGAAACTAACGTCATCAGCAAAGGTAACGTCGTCAGATAGCCGGCTATCGTACAGTCCAACAGTAACCCGTGTGTAATTACCTTAAGGTAATCGATTAGCGAACATCCGCTCGCTAAGGCATGGTGGTACAGCATAAACACAGGCTTCTGGATTGCCAATAATGGTAACCACATGAAATATAGGGTAAGGAGGAAGAGGATTCTTTTTTTCATATACAGGGAAGGTATCAGAGAAAGAACCAGATATATGTCATCCACATATCTGGTTTTTCTTCTGGAAAGTTATCGATGCTTGTTTATTTATAAAGCTTTTCTCTCAGCTCGGCAACCATCGGATCGGTAATATAATCGTCGTATTCCATTATACGGTCGATAATGCCGTTCGGAGTCAGCTCGATGATGCGATTGGCAACCGTCTGGATGAACTCGTGGTCATGGCTGGAGAACAGGATGTTTCCTTTGAATGACTGCAATGTGTTGTTGAACGCTTGGATGGATTCCAAATCCAGGTGGTTGGTCGGCGTGTCGAGGATGATACAGTTGGCATCCGTCAACATCATGCGGGAGATCATACAACGCATCTTTTCACCTCCGGAAAGTACACTCACTTTCTTCAACAGCTCTTCGCCGGAAAACAGCATACGTCCGAGGAAGCCTTTCAGGAAGACCTCGTTCGTGTCGGGCGAGAACTGGCTCAGCCAGTCGATCAGATTATAATCCGAGTTGAAATACTTGGAGTTGTCGAGCGGCAGATAGGTCGTCGTGATGGTTTGTCCCCATTGGTACGTTCCGGCATCGGCCTTTTCTTCTCCGTTGATGATTTGGAAAAGGGCGGTCATCGCACGCGGGTCGTGACTGATGAATACGATCTTGTCGTCTTTCTCCACGTTGAAGTTGAGGTCCTGGAAAAGGACTTTCCCGTCGATGGACTTTGTCAGCCCCTTTACTTCCAATATCTGGTTGCCCGGTTCGCGGTTGGGCGTGAACAGGATACCCGGATAGCGTCGTGAAGAAGGCTTGATCTCTTCGATGTTCAGTTTCTCCAACATCTTCTTGCGGCTGGTCGTCTGTTTAGACTTCGCTACGTTGGCACTGAAACGGCGGATGAACTCTTCCAATTCTTTCTTCTTTTCTTCCGCTTTCTTATTCTGGTTCTGCTGCTGGCGGAGTGCTAACTGGCTGGATTCGTACCAGAAGCTATAGTTTCCGGCGAACATCTGCAGTTTACCGAAGTCGATATCTACCGTATGCGTACAGACAGAGTCGAGGAAGTGACGGTCGTGGCTGACAACCAACACGGTGTGTTCGAAGTTCGCCAGATAGTTTTCAAGCCACATGACGGTTTCAAGGTCGAGGTCGTTGGTCGGCTCGTCCAGCAACAGGTTATCAGGCTGTCCGAAGAGGGCGCGTGCCAGCAGGACACGTACTTTCTGCTTACCGCTCATGTCCTTCATCAGTGTGTAATGGAATTCTTCCGAGATGCCCAATCCGCTCAAGAGGGCGGCGGCATCGCTTTCGGCATTCCAGCCTTCCATCTCGGCGAACTTCTCTTCCAGTTCCGATACGCGGATACCGTCGGCATCGCTGAAATCAGGTTTTGCATACAGGGCGTTTTTCTCGCTCATCACCTCCCAAAGGGTGGTGTGTCCCATCAACACTGTGTCCATTACGGTGTATTCATCAAATGCGAAGTGGTCCTGACTCAATACGGAAAGGCGTTCACCCGGTCCTAAAGACACTGTTCCGCGTGTAGGATCCAGCTGTTTGCTGATAACACGGAGGAATGTTGATTTACCGGCGCCGTTAGCCCCGATGATACCGTAGCAGTTGCCCGGCGTGAACTTCATATTGACATCCTGGAACAGGATACGTTTTCCGAACTGTACGTCCAGATTGTTAACCGTTATCATATCTTATATACCTATTAATTTGCTTTTGAATGGGCAAAGGTACGAAAAATATCGCAAACCCATAGCTTTATGGATACTAACGCATAGGGTTAGCTTCTGTAAAGCTATGGGTTTGTTATTCCTTTCTGAAGTTTTATTTATACAATCCTTCTCTTGACAGCAGATGCTCCAAGTTGGCTACTCCCAGCGTCACGATCGCCATTACTGTAGCGGCATGTTCCTGATATTCCGGGATGCTTTTGCTGTAAGTGTCGCGTTCGGTGTGCCAGATCTCACCGTAGTTGAAGTTGTATCCTTTGATGTCCTTTTCGTTGAAGGCGATGGCCGGGACTGCTTCGACAGCAAAAACGGATGCATCCGTACCGGCAGGTTTGGCAGGTTTGGTGAACGGGCCGGCTTCTTTCACTTCGAACGGATAGTCGGGATGGATCTTCTTGACGGGCGCGCATATCTTCACGAAGTCCTGATACATCGCTTTCGGAACATTGAGTCCGACGGGAGGTGTCGGGCCTCCGTCGCGGTTGAACAAGTTGGGGATTTTATCTAATTTATCTTTATTGGCTTTCACCCAGGCTGTAGAACCTAACAATCCGAATTCTTCGCCAGCAAAAGCACAGAATAACATCGTCCGTTTAGGCTTCGCACCGGATTTCATGATCATGCGGGCCGCTTCCATCACCGGAGTGACGCCGGAACCGCAGTCCACGCCACCTGTCGCCACGTCGAACGCGTCCAGATGACCACTCGCCATCACATACTCGTCCGGATATTTACAGCCTTTGATCTTACCGATCACATTATAGTATTTTACCGGTCCCATACGAAAATGGTTACGGATATCGAACTCAAGGAAGAAGGTGCGGCGTTCCTTTACCATCTGCTTGATGGCCGCATACTGGTGTTCGTCTAACTTGATGTCGCAGACTTCCGGCAGGTTGTCAAACGTGAAAGTCGGATCGTGTATGATTGCCTTGTCATAGAGGGCACGCAAAGGGACGGTGGCCGATTGGATAAAACCCAATACGCCGGCTTCGCACATCTGTTTGTAGAACAAGGCCGGGACATCCTCTTTCAATGGCAGCAGCGGGTTGTCGGTATTGTTGCGCCAGTTATCCTCCATGATCTGGCGGTTCTTTTGGCCGTTTCGTTGTTTTCGGAAATGATGGCGGCACGGATGGAGTCGCCTTTGGCGGAACGGTCGACCGGCCAGCCGACATTCTTCCCGTTGATCAGCACCCAAGCCCCTTTTAGTTGTCCTTTCATGCGGTCGAACTCGCTTTGGGTAAGCGGTTCCTGTAAGACATGTCCGCGTTGTACACCCTTTGTTCCGGCGGTGTAGGAGGGAGTGACGAAATGCAGTTCCATCCCGTTTTCTCCCAACAGTTTGCCGAACCACGGTCCTCGGTTGAAGCCGACCGGCAGCGTGCCGGCCTCTTGTAGTTCTACTTCCAGTCCCCATTCCGTAAATTTCGAGGCAACCCATTCAACTGCATTATCGTATGCGTTCGAGCCGATCACACGGCCGCCGATGCGGTTGGTGAGTACATCTAAATGATCCATCACTTGATTATCCGTTTGACCGATTTCGATGATTTTGTTTACAGCTGCGTCCTGTGCCATGACCGAATGAACAGTCATGCAAGCCATCGAAGCCCAAATAAGTAAAGTCCGTTTCATATTGTGTGTTTTTATGGTAATGCAAATTAAGATATAAAAAGCGTCTGCTCCAAATCTCCGCAAAGGTAAAAGTAGGCTTCAGGCAGGAATGACAACGTGTGTAAGGTCCCATTGTTATCTTCATCACGTTGCCGTTTAGGTTTCTTAATAAGGTAAATGCGAGGTGTATTCTTAGATTATACTTACTTTTGTATTTGAAACAGAAATAGGAATATGATATTTTACTTTACTGGAACTGGAAACTCTCTTTGGGTGGCAAAGGCTCTGAGTGAGGCGCTGGGAGAACAGTTGGTTTCAATTGCAGAAGAACTGCATAAGGAAAAGGATGGTTGGGGCTATCCGGTTCGTCCGGATGAAAAGATATTGTTTGTCTATCCTGTGCATTCCTGGGGACCGGCGGTGTCTGTGACCCGTTTTATCTCTCGTCTGACTTTAAACGGATATACTGGACAATCGGTCTATTCCGTTTCTACCTGTGGAGATGAATGCGGATATACAGATCGACTGATCGGGAAAGCTTTGGAAAAAAGAGCGATATCGCTAACGGCAGCATACTCTGTCATTATGCCGAACAACTATATCTTGTTGCCTGGTTTCGATGTAGACGACAAAGATGTGGAGGAACGGAAACTGCAGGATGCCCCGGCACGTGTGGCCGAGATTATCGAAGCGATCCGGGAGCATGGGCAGGACGCTTTGTATCATACAGGAAGCATGCCCGGTTTGAAAAGCTACTGGATTTATCCTCTTTTTGCCCATCTGGCTATCGGAAGTAATTCTTTCCGGGTGACGGATGCTTGTATTTCCTGTGGGTTATGTGAACGGATTTGTCCGACCGGAACGATCAGCATGCAGGCAGGGAAGCCTGTTTGGACGGATACCTGTGTGCAGTGTGTCGCTTGCATCCACCGCTGTCCGGTTCGTGCGATCGAATATGGAAAGGGAACGCTGAAAAAAGGGCGATATCATCACCCTGAGATTAAATAATAAACGAAACAGATAAAAATGAAACGATTAGTAGCGACAGCCCTGGTGGCCCTGATGTTGGCGAGTTGCCAGGAAGCACCGAAAGGTTATGTGATAAATGGAGAAGTGACCGGCAGGACGGAAGGGAAAGTCTATCTCAAGTCCTTCCGGAATAAGATGTTTTTTGATGTCGATACGGCAGAATTAAAAGAGGGAAAATTTACTTTTAAGGGAGAAGTGGATCAGCCTTTATTGTTTGGTCTGGCAACAGAAGATATGAATTATCCGGTTCAGTTCTTTGTCGAAAATACGAATATGGATGTGAGGATAAGTAATGACGGCGAAACGATTACGGTCCGTAATTCTCCTGTCAATACAATCTTTCAGGAGAATGCCGAGAAGGTTTTTGAAGAAGGGTATGACATAGACAGTCTGATCACCAAGTATCCGGCTTCGCCTGCCGCCGCTTTTTATCTGTATCGTTACTTCACTTACCAGTTGCCGTTGGATGAACTGAAAGCGACTCGTGCCAAGATTTCTTCCGAACTGGCCGGTTGCCCGTATGTAAAAGATTTGGATGGTATTATCAAGCAGTTGGAAAATGTGCAGATAGGGAAGGTGGCTCCTGAATTTTCGTTGCCAGATACGGCGGGAGTATCTGTTTCGCTTTCTGATTTCAGAGGTAAATATGTACTGTTGGATTTCTGGGCATCCTGGTGTCCTCCTTGTCGTCGCGAGAATCCGAATGTGGTAAAGGCGTTTAATGAATATAAAGATAAAAACTTTACGATTGTGGGGATTTCCCTGGATAAGGATAAAAGCAAGTGGATGAAAGCGATTGCCGACGATAATCTGGCTTGGACACATCTTTCCGATTTGAAATATTGGGATTCGGAAATTCCGGCTCTTTACGGGGTTCGTGGTATTCCGGCCAATGTCCTGCTGGATCCTGATGGAGTGATTGTCGCTAAAAACATAACTGGCGAGGATTTGCACAAAAAACTGAAAGAAGTAATCAAATAAACGATGTGGAAGTACGGTTTTCTGACTTTGTTCCTTCTTTTCTGTCTCTGTCTTTCGGCGACAGAAAAGAAGGATTTCGAAAAAGCGGAGCGTGAACAGTGTCCGTCCTATTACAGTTGCCGATTGGCAAAAAGAATGGCAGCGGATTGAGTCTATTATCCGTTCTATGGAACTTTCCTTGCCGGATTACGATGCCGATTGCAAAGAAATAGAAGACCGTCTGGACCGGGGAGAATATGTGGAACATCACAGCAAGGTTTTCGAAGAATCCTATTCGCCGCATTATCGTATAATCAGCAGGCAAATATTTGAAAAGGAGTTACGGCCCTTGCTGTGAAAAAACGAGTTTACTCTTCGTCTTCCGGATCCTCGAAGTCAAACTCGAAATCAAATCCGTCGTTCATCATCCCCAGATCGGTAAACTGCTCCAGTTCGCGACGGTCTTTCTTGGTCGGACGGCCTAAGCCGCGTGCACGGTCTACGAATCCGGATATGCGGTTCATTTCCAATATTTCGTATTGGTCGGGAGTAGTGACGTTTTCCAGATAATCAGGCACCAGTTTGGCTCCCATACGGCGTTCTGTTAAATCGAGTACCTTGAAGGAAAAGGTGATAGGTGGCTTTCGTACCTGAATCACTTCTCCGACTTTGATCATACGGGAAGGTTTTACATTGACTCCGTTTATCATCACCCTGTTTTTCTTGCAAGCCTCGGCTGCTATAGTACGTGTCTTGAATATGCGGGTGGCCCACATCCATTTGTCTATACGGACTTCATTCATAAACTGTAGACAAGGAACTATTATTTATTTATTATTGTATTGGTTCATTGTATTCTGTACGCCGGCCAGGCAGAAGCTTTTGATGATTTCTACCGCCCGTTTTATCTTTTCCGGCATTTCCTGGAGCTCTTCCGGTGGGAACTTGCCAAGCACATAGTTGATCTGTCCTCCACGAGGGAAATTACTGCCGATACCAAAACGAAGGCGGCTGTATTCTTGTGTGCCTAACAACTGTTGGATGTTTTTCAATCCGTTGTGTCCGGCATCGCTGCCTTTCGGTTTCAGGCGGAGTGTCCCGAAGGGGAGTGCCAGATCGTCCACTATGACTAACAGATTCTCTACCGGAATGTTTTCTTTTTGCAACCAGTAGCGGACGGCATTGCCACTCAGGTTCATGAATGTGTTAGGCTTCAGTATGATCAGCTCACAGTTCTTGATACGCATCCGTGCGATTGCACCGTAACGTTCTTCCGTGAAAGGAACTCCGGCATCTTCTACCAATGCATTTACAACGCGGAATCCGATGTTATGGCGGGTCCCTAAATATTCGGAACCGATATTTCCAAGTCCTGTTATCAGATATTTCATTGTTATGTTGTTTTTTAGTATATAACAAAGGGAAGAATACTCTGTTGAATATTCTCCCCTTACATTATTTTGGAATAATAATTTTATTATGCCTTAGCCTGAGCACCACGAGCGGCACGAGTCAATTGAACGGCGCAAACAACAGCGTTCTTGGCGTTCATCAGTTCAAGGCCTTCGAAGTGTAATGCACCAACCTGCATAGTCTTGCCTAATCCCAGGTGATCGACATTGATAAACAATTTCTCAGGAATTGCTGTGTAAAGGGCTTTTACTTTCAACTTTCTCATCTGCAAGTTCAGTTTACCACCGGCTTTAACACCTTCGGCGTGACCTTCCAGAACAACCGGAACTTCCATTACTACCGGTTTGTTTTCTGACACTTCCAAGAAGTCCATGTGCAGGATAGCGTCGGTTACAGGCTGGAACTGGATATCTTTAACGATAGCCATTGTCTTCTTGCCATCAATCGTCAGTTCAACAACAAAAATTTCAGGGCTGTAAACCAAGTTACGAACACTGTCTTTTGTGATGGTGAAATGAGATACTTTTTCGCCGCCGTACAGTACAGCAGGAATTTCGTTGTTTTTACGCATAGCTTTCAAAGCTCTCTTCTGGTCTGCAGAAGTAGCGGCTACTTCTCTTGACTTTCCTTCTAATTGAAATGTCTTCATTTTGTTTTAATTTTTGTGTTACTCAAAATTAGATGTTTATGCTTTCTAATTTCCCATCACACGTACGGGGGTTAAAAGCGGTGCAAAGGTACGATTTATATTTATATCTGCAAAATCTTGTCTGCATGAATTTTCAGTTTCATAGGCATGAAACTGAAATTCCCTCGGCATGGAACGGAAGTTTCATAGGCATGGAATAGGAGTTTCATCGGTATGAAACTAAAAGTGCATGCCGGTTCAGAACCGGATTCCTTTTTGCCGGAGCAAGATTTCCGTATCGTCCCAAAGTTGTTTTTGCTGTGCATGATGCCGGATGCGTTCTGACACATTCCTCTTTTTGCAATTGGCATAGCAACAACCGTTTCTATCTTTCGCCTCATCCGAAAGGGCCAGATGGATGGCGGTCGCCGCGCCTTGGGCCGGTGTTTTGATAAAGGGGCGAAACAAGATATCGGTAAGCGGGTCGAACCAAGCTTGCATCGTGATCATGTTCGTACTGACGATTCCCGGGTCCGAGGCATTTATGGTGATGTCTTTGTCTTGCAGCCGTTCGGCAAACTCTTGGGTGAACAATAACAGCGCCAGTTTGGTATTGCTATAGACCGGAATGCGGAAAAAACGTCCGTTCCTTCCTTTTTCAAAGAAGTCCGGTTCGATCCGGCCGATGGCATACGTGCAGGACACTGTATTTACAATACGGCATCCTGGTTGCATCAATGGTAATAACTGGCGGGTGAGCATGTAGGGAGCCACATAATTGACGCTTACGATTGTTTCCAACCCATCTTCAGTTTTGCGTACCGGAGTCGTCAGGATTCCGGCATTGTTCATCAGGAGGCTGACGGGACGTCCTTCTTTTAATAATTGACCGGTAAAATTGTTTACGGATGAGAGGGAAGCGAGATTGATTTCCCGCACTTCGATCTGAGTGTTACCGGTTTCTTGCTGGATCCGGGTGCATACGGGGACGGCTTTTTCCGGATCGAGGCAAGCCATAATCACCGGATAGCCTTCTTTTGCGAGGGCTGCCGTGATTACTTGTCCCATGCCTCCGTCGGCACCGGTTATGATGGCTAATCCTTTTTCCATTACTTATATTCTAATTTCTCTATTTCTTTGACAATGCTTTTGGGCAAGTTCTGAATATGTTTGTGGCATGCCATTTCGATGGAATACATGCGGGCGATGCAATAGTTGCTATGTCCGCAGTCACAACGGGCATGTTCGTCTTCCTTCATTTTGTTTACGAATGACGGATCGTTCAGCAAGGCACGTGCCATACTCACGAATTCGAAACCGTCGTTCAAGACCTCGTCTATCTTCTCGCGTGAGATCAGACCGCCTACATAGACAAGTGGCATTTTCAATGCCGCCCTGAATTTTAGGGCATCTTCCAGGAAGTAAGCCTCTTTGAACGGCTCAGACGGGATCATGAACCGTCCGGCCATTTTGACTCCGAGCGGTAGCCAGCCGAAAGGCATATAATGCGTCATCGTATGAATCGGCATGGAACCCCGCATCACATACATCGGGGCACGGCTGACGAAGCCACCGCTAAGGATCAAAGCGTGTGCTCCGCATTCGTTCTGCAGGGTACGAGCCACTTCAAGTGTCTCATCAAGCTCCATTCCTCCTTTGAAGCCATCGCGCATATTCATCTTTACCAACACTGCCATATCCTGACCGGCAGCTTTCATCACTTCGTCCATGCACATTTTCATAAAGCGCATCCGGTTTTGCAAGCTACCGCCATATTCGTCTTTTCGATGATTGGTATAGGGAGAAAGAAACTGGCTGATCAGATAGCCGTGACCGGCATGTATTTCCACTGCATCCATTCCGGCTTCGCGCGCCAGATGAACTGCTTGTCCGAACGCTTTTGCCATAGCTGTGATTTCGGAAGGTTTCATTCCACGGACAAGGGTAGGGGAATAGATATTGAAACCGCTGGATGCGGAGATAGGCCTGCACCCGCAGATGTTTTTGTGAGACATGTTTCCGCAATGTCCGAGTTGTACGGAGGCGGCCGCTCCTTCTTTGTGGATGGCATCGGTGATGCGTTTTAATCCGGGGATGATATCTGGGCGCATCCAGAGCTGACGTTCGAAAGAAAGTCCGCTTTGCGTAACAGCCGCATAGGCCAAAGTCGTCATACCGATCCCGCCGGAGGCAACCGATTTATGGTAGTCATACAACATGTCGGAAGGCGCGTTTCCTGGGCACATGCTTTCAAATGCAGCCGCCCGTATCGTCCGGTTTCTCAGGGTCAACGGCCCGATTTTACCGGGAGTGAACAGTATAGATTCTTTTTCCATATCTATTATGAGTTAATCATTCAATATATAAAAGGAATAACCCGTTTACGGTTTTCCAGTTCGTTACCAAACATCGCTTTGTATTTATGGTAGATGGTGTTTGCGCGAGGTACAAGGTTTGCAAATGTCCACCAAGCGAAAACAGCTCCGCTTGCACTCCAGGTCAGGATTGCAAATCCGCACCATTCCACGATTTCGCCAAAGTAGTTGGCTGATGTCACATATTTGAACAGGCCTTTTTTAGGCAGATAATGGTTCGTGTCGCCAGGCTTTCTGAGGTGGCGGACAATATGGTCTGACTGGATATTGATTGCCATGCCGGTGAAGAACAAGATTGTCCCGACTATAAATTGAGGGCTGTGCAGCCAGCTTTTCGTATACATATCCTGCGGTGCTAAGTAGAAAATCCATTCTCCCTGCATATAACCGTTCAGGAGGTTAAAGGTGATTCCCATAAGCATGATGCCTGCCGGCATTTTACTTTTGCCTTTTATCAACAGAGGAAAAATAAAAGATCGTTGGAAATAATGCAGTTCGAAGAATAAGAATATCAGGAACGGTACTGTCTCGAACTGTCGTTCCGATCCGTTCCATAACAAAAACATGACGATAAAAACCGGCGCTTCCATGCAAATCCAAGCAATCTTGTTCGGTATCGGAAGTCCCCATTTTTTATCGAACAACATTCCATAACCGGCTTCGACGAAATAAAGGGCTATGAAGACTATGGCGGCGATAG
>ERZ779875.981-NODE-981-length-21154-cov-3.776198_pt1 | contig 21154 bp, 18 predicted proteins | sample MGYA00511246_ERZ779875 | MGnify/ENA primary metagenome ERZ779875 (study PRJEB29588, sample SAMEA2155093) | human gut metagenome | biome: human gut; feature: human-associated habitat; material: faeces | place: Denmark | collected 2008/2010 ... | reverse complement strand
GACAATAGTTGGGCTTGCCCCTGCGAAGATAGCTAGCTGCCGGGTCCTTTTTTTTGCCTTTTTCTTGCATAAATAAGTAGATGCATCTTAAAATAACAGTACATGATTTTAGCAATTGTTAACAAAATGTCAAATATTTCACAAATGTTAATAAAGTTATTATTCTTTTTTACCTAAAAGCGTTTTCAGGTGAATTTTCCCTTTTTTAAACATTCGTTATGTGGTATATTTATGATGAATAATGAGTCTATGGAGGACATATTATGGTTAAAAGAATTGGTATTTTGACTTCTGGTGGTGATTCACCGGGAATGAATGCTGCAATACGCGCGGTAACACGTGTTGGATTAAATAGTGGCCTAGAAGTATTTGGTATTTACAATGGTTATAAAGGAATGGTAGAAGGATATATTGAACCATTAACTCGTGAAACTGTTGGAGATATTGTAAATAGAGGCGGTACTATTTTAGGATCAGCCCGTTTACCTGAGTTCAAAGACATCGAAGTCAGAAAAAAAGCAATTGCTCAATTAAAGAAAAGAGGCATTGAAGCCGTTGTCGTTATCGGTGGAGATGGTTCATATCGTGGTGCATTATCTTTAACTGAAATGGGAATTAACTGTATCGGATTACCTGGTACTATCGATAACGATATTACTTGTACTGATTATACAATTGGATTCCAAACAGCTTTAGAAACTGTTGTTGAATGTGTCGATAAATTAAGAGATACATCGAATTCACATCACCGTTGTTCTATTGTTGAAGTTATGGGAAATCGTTGTGGAGACCTAGCATTATGGTCAGGTATTGCCTGTGGAGCAGAAATTGTAGTAACAAGTGATACTGGATTTGATGAACAAGATGTTTTAGATCGTCTAAGAGATATCGATATTATCAAAAAGAAAAAGCATGCAATCGTAGTAATTAGTGAAAAGATCACTGATGTCGATCAATTTGCAAAGAAAGTAAGTTTGAATACAGGTTTTTCAGGTAGAGCTACTGTCTTAGGCCATATTCAACGTGGAGGATCTCCATGTCCATTTGATCGTTTGTTAGCATCACAAATGGGCGAAAAAGCCGTAGATTTATTGATGCAAGGCATTGGCGGACAATGTATCTCAATTAGAGACAATAAAATTATTTCGTATCCAATTGAAGAAGCATTAAGCATGCCACAAGAATCTCGTAAACCACTAATGAACTTATTTGATCGTTTGGTTTAGGATAAATTAAAAGGAAGGACAAAAAAATGAGCAAAAAAACAAAAATTATTTGTACTATTGGTCCAGCTAGTGAAAGTAAAGAAGTTTTAACAAAACTTGTTGAAGCTGGAATGAACATTGCACGTTTGAATTTCTCTCATGGAGACTATGAAGAACATGCAGAACGTGTTAAACGTATTCGTGAAGTTAGTAAAGAAACAGGAAAACCTATCGGAATTTTATTAGATACTAAAGGTCCAGAAATTCGTTTAGGTGATTTTGAAAACGGTGGATGTGAATTTGCTGAAGGTGATGAAATTGATTTAGTTAAAGAAGAAGTTTTAGGAAACCACGAAAGATTCACATTACGTTGTCCAGAAGTATTCAATGACGTACAAGTTGGTGACTACATTTTAATGGATGATGGTAAAATGAAAGTTACTTTTACAGAAGTAACTCCTGATCGTATCCATGGTGTAGTAAATAACCCACATTTCTTAAAGAGCCGTAAGGGATGTAACTTGCCAGGCATTAAATTAAGTATGCCATTTATTTCTGAAAAAGATGAATCAGACATTCGTTTTGGATGTAAAATGGATGTTGACTATATTGCAGCAAGTTTTACACGTCGTAAAGATGATGTTTTAGCAATTCGTCAAATTTTAATTGATGAAAATAAAGATATGATTCAAATCTTCCCTAAAATTGAAAACCAGGAAGGTTTTGATAACATCCGCGAAATCTTAGATGTTGCAGATGGAGTAATGGTTGCTCGTGGAGATTTAGGTGTAGACGTAAGTTTAGAATTAGTACCTATTTATCAAAAACGCATGATTGCTGTTGCAAACGAAGTTGGTAAACCAGCTATCACTGCAACACACATGTTAGAATCTATGCAAGAAAATCCTCGTCCAACACGTGCAGAAGCAAGTGACGTAGCTAACGCTATTATGGATGGAACAGATTGTATCATGTTATCTGGTGAATCAGCTGCAGGTCATTACCCAGTTGAATGTGTTCAAACAATGACTAAGATTGCGAACGCTATTGAACCAATGATTCCTTATAAAGATCGTTTAAAAGCAAATGTTAAATCAAGCAAACGCACTCTAAATGATGCCATTGGTATTTCAGTAGCTGATACTGCATTGGCAATTGATATTAAATGTATTATTGCATTTACACAAAGTGGAAATACAGTTCGTCGTTTAGCTAAATTCCGTCCATGTGCTCCTATTTTAGGTATTACATTTGACGAAGTTACGCAACGCAGCTTATTACCAGTTAATGGTGTAACTCCAGTCGTTTCAAATATTCAAAATACTAAAGAAAATGACATTGATTTAGCTCGTAATTTAGCATTACAAGCTGGATTCAAAACAGGAGATCACATCATTGTTGTTGCTGGATATCCGGTAGGATCAGGTAACACAAATATGATGCGTATTGCACAAATCTAGTTAACATTGCCCTCATTTTGAGGGCTTTTTCTATTAAAAAAAGCTGTGGGTTATTCCACAGCTTTTAATGATTCAACCATTTGAATGTTATTTAGTTTTTTATGCATACACAAATTGATAATTGCATTGAAACCAATCGTCATTACAAAACTAATTACATAAGATATTGAATTGATTGTTCTACCAAACATAATATCATCCATCTCGGCCAAGTTCATTATCAAGTGATGTAATCCAATACCGATACCTAAGCCAATCAATGAACCTAAAATAGTTAATAGAGTTGTTTCTCTATTGATATATGCATCTACTTCTTTTCTAGTAAATCCAAGTACTTTAATCGTAGCAATTTCACGTTTTCTTTCGGAAATATTAACATTGCTAAGATTGTATAAAACAACAAATGCAAGGCATGCGGCAGAAATAACAAGAACAACAACGATGTATGATATACTGCTAATCATATCTTTGAAGTTTTTTTGTAGAGATGAATAGAAAGTAACGCTTTGAACACCATCAATATTCATAATTTTATTTCCCAGATTACGTTCAAACATTTTGGTTGTTTTTTTGGATTTGATTAAGTAAATATGCGATGTCTTTGCTTGAGTATTCCAACTTTTATATAAAGTTTTACTAGCATATATGTGATGTCCAACATAGTTAGTGAATACACCTTTGATTCTTGCTTTTATGATTTTCTCGTTGGAATCTTTGAATTTGATTGTGTCCCCAGCTTTTTTATTTAATTTTGTAGCCATTTTTTGAGATATCAATACAGATGAATCATCAAGATCAAACTCTTTATTACCATTGAATAAAGTACAGAAATCTTTAAATTTATCATCATTTGAAATGATATGGACTGTAGTAGAAATATCTTTGTTGTCAATTTTAGTGGTAACAGCAAGATGATCTTCTTCATATACATCCTTAATACCTTTTAAAGACTTTATCTGAGGCGTAATTTTACTTGATTTAGCTGAAATCGTTGCATCATAATGATAAATGACATTATATTGTTGATTTACAATATCTGAAATACTATCATTAATTCCAAATCCAGCTACCAATAAGGCAGAACATCCTGCAATACCGATAATTGTCATGAAAAATCTCTTTTTATATCGGAAAATATTTCTTGCGGTTACCTTTTGCAAGAAGGATAATCGTTTCCATATAAATGGGATTTTTTCTAGAAGAATCTTCTTACCGGCTTTTGCAGCTTTTGGACGCATCAATTGACTAGGCATTTCAATTAATTCACTATAAATAGAATATAGCGTAGCTAGTAAAGTAATACCAGTTACCGATCCGCTTGCTAATAATATGAGTCCAGGCTGAAACAAGAACTGAATCTTGTCAATATTGTATAGTGTATTCCAGGCATTAAAAATTACAGTCGGGAATAAATACATTCCTATAGAACAGCCTAGAATTGAACCAAGTATACTAGCAAATAATGCATAAATAATATATTTAGCAGCAATTTGCATTTTTGAATAGCCAAGTGCTTTTAGGGTTCCCATTTCATTACGTTGCTCATCTACCATTCTTGTCATAGTTGTCATACAAACTAAAGCAGCTACTAAAAAGAAAAATACAGGGAATACTTTTGCGATACCATCCATACGATCAGCACAAGCTCCGTAGTCGCGATAAGAATAATGTGAATCTCTATCTAAAACAATCCATTCTCCATTCATTTTATCAATTTCAAGTTGTGCATCATTTAATTCTTTTAATGCATCTTGTTTTTGTATATTGAATTCTGCTTTTGATAAAGTTAATTTTTCAATATTTTGATTCAATTCGTTCTTTGCATTTTGGATTTGTGACAAACCATTTTCATATTGAACTTGTCCATTAGTCAATGTTGAATAAGCATTGTTTAATTCGCTTTGTGCATTTAATAATTGATTTAATTGCGATTGAAGTTCAGTTTTTTTATCGATACCTTCCTGAATTTGATCAATGCCGGATTGAATGGCAGATAAATTCGAATTTAGATTATTTAGTTCTTCATTACATGTATGAATACCATATTCAACTTTTTGTAATTCACCAATCAAATAATCTTTAGCTTCTGTACATTCTTTAACTTTATCCTCATAACCAGGAATGTCTTTAATTAAGTTAAGTTGATTATCAATCTCATTAATTTTATTTTGAATTTGAACCAGGTTTGTATTTAGTTCTTCAATTTTTATATTTATCTGTTTGATACCTTCTAATACTTGTTCTTTTTGACTCAGTAATTCAGGAAGTTCTTGTTCACCTTTTTCAATTTGAGCTATTGCACTTTGTAAAGTTGGAATGTTATCTAATACTTTGATGTTTTGATAATACTCATTCCATCCTTGATCAATTTGATTTTTAGAATTTTGTAACTTTAATTCATTACTTTGAATTTCAGCTAGTCCAGAATTGATTTTGTTTTGTGCATCATTTAATGTGTTTTCTACATCTGTGAATTTATTTTTTGCTTCTCGTTTTTTCTCATCTAAATCAGACTGATAAGATTGAATACGTGCATTTATTTGTTTATTTGCAATTTTTTTGATTTTCTTTAAGACAGGATTCACAACATCGAAATATTCATCACTATAGCAATCCAATTCTTTAGCGCCTTTAACACAAACATCAACTTCTGTATAATAATCCTTTATTACGTTTGAATTTTGTATATATATAAAGGAGTTTACAGTTCCTGAACCAATATTACTTGATCCTTTTTCATAAGATAAATAATTTGGATTGTAGCAAGTCCCAACAATTTTATATTTTGTGTTTTTTAATGTTTTAGATAAAGCTTCATCTGTGCCACTTTTTAATTTGATTGTATCACCAATGTGGAACGTACCATATAGTTTATTTGTAGCTGAACTAGCCTCAACTAAACACTCGTTTTCTCTTTTGGGCATTCGCCCTTCAACTACACGAATTTTATTCATCTTTTGATCAATTTCATAAGAAAGGACTTTAATAACCATTTGTGTAGAATCAATCTGAGACAATGTGTCTATCGCAAATGTAGGTTGTACAGATTTGACTCCTTTAATTTTTTTTATGGCATTTACATCTTTCTTGGTAAGCCCCAAAGTAGAATAGATTTGTATATCTTGCACATTGTATTTATCAAAATAAGTATCAGCACTGTTTTTCATATCCGGAGCACTCGCTTTGATGCCGGCAAAGAAGGCTACGCCAATTGCGACGATACAAAGGATAGAGAGAAAACGACCTAGGGAGATTTTAATTTCACGGAAAATATCCTTTAAATAAGAAGAAGGCATATTAATACTCTATGTCATTGACATCCATTGGATGCTCATTCCATGTGATACTTTCAATTTTTCCACTACGAACCTTAATTACCTTATCTCCCATTGGCGTTAAAGCTAAGTTATGAGTAATGACAATTACAGTTTTATTTTGTGTTCTACACGTATCTTGTAAAACCTTAAGAACCTGCTTACCCGTTTGATAATCTAAAGCACCGGTAGGTTCGTCACAAAGTAAAAGCTTAGGGTTTTTAGCCAAAGCTCTCGCGATTGCGACACGCTGCTGTTCACCACCAGAAAGTTGACTAGGAAAGTTGAACATTCTATCTTTTAGTCCAACTAATTCTATAGTTTCATCTATGTCAAGTGGTTTCTTACAAATTTGCGTTGCAAGTTCAACATTTTCTCTAAGTGTTAAATTTTGAACAAGATTATAAAACTGGAAAACAAATCCTACATCATATCTTCGATACAATGTCATATCCTTTTCTTTATAAGAACTAATTTCACGTCCATCTACGACGATTCTTCCTTCACTGACAGTATCCATTCCACCTAATAGATTTAGGATAGTACTTTTACCAGCACCACTGGCTCCTGCGATAATCACAAACTCCCCTTGTTGTATTTCAAAACTCACATCATCTAATGCATGTATATCGATTTCGCCCATATGATAAGTCTTTTTTACATTTTCAAAAGAAATGAAAGCGCTCATACAAATCACCTCAATCTAATTATATCAGAGATTTGAGAAAATTAATATTTCGTGTTAGGATTAGGATGATTTTAGAAAAAGGAGGGTTTTAATGAAGGTTCGTGTACTAACAGAAAGTGGTTGTGGATTAACCAAACAAGAAGCAAATGATTTAGGAATTGATTTTTTACCTTTACAGGTTCAAATAGAAGATAAAACATATTTAGATGGGGTGGATTTAACCGTACAAGAATTAAATTCATTTTTAGAAAGAGGCTTTATACCTCAAACAAGTATGCCACCATTAGGTGATATTGAGGCATTATTAGAATCATATAAAAATGATGGTATAACAGATGTTATTTTGATAACACTATCAAATGGATTGTCAGGAACAAACCAAGCTATTCAAGCCTCAGGGAAATGGCATGGTGTTAAAATCCATACATTAGATATATATACTACTTTAGGTGTGGAAAAGTACTTGGTTTTATCCGCACAAAAATTAGTTGAACAAGAAGTACATCCTGAAGAAATTATTTCACGTTTAAAAGAAAGTGTTGACCATTCAAGAGGATTCTTGATTCCAGAAGATTTAGATCATTTAGCCAAGGGTGGTAGATTAACTCCGATGGCAGCTAAACTTGCGGGTATGTTAAAAATTAAACCAATTTTGGAAGTATCTAAAAATACTGAAGGTAAGGTAGATGTTTTTGATAAAGTTAGAACTATGTCAAAAGCTATAAAAAAAGCTGTTAAAATTATTTCAAAAGATGCGAATGCACAAGACTATGAATTTTATATACTAAATGGAGATAATCCAGAAGGAACACAAATTGCGATTGATGAGCTGCACGATGTGTTTGGAGAAGATATTCAAATTCATACAGATCCAATGTATGCGGTAATTGCGGTTCATACAGGATTAGGTTCAGTAGGAATTCAATTTGTGAAAAAAGTTAAGGGGGCCTAGCTATGAAGATTGCATTTGTAACGGATACCGGAACAGGCCAGCATCCAGATTATTGGAAAGAAAAAGGCATTTATTGTTTACCTTTACAAATTACATGCGATGGTGAATCAAAAGATGAATATACAGAAATTACATATTCAGAAGTGATTCAAAAATTACATGAGAAAAAAGTGTTGAAAACATCATTACCTAGTTTAGGTAAGATTCAAGATTGCTTTGAAAAATTAAAAAACGAAGGATATGACACAATTTTTGCGGTTCCCATCTGTCGAGGATTATCTGGAACATTAGATTCAATGGAAATGATTGCGAATCAATTAGAAATGAAGTTTGTAGGTGTTGATTGTTATTGTACGGCTGTTGAACAAGGATGTATGATTGAGACGGCAAAAAAAATGTATGAAGCGAGTGCTTCATTGGATGAAATCATTAAAAAACTACAAAGCATTGCGGATAGTTGCGAAACTGTATTGTTGTGTGATGATTTAGACCATATGAAACGTGGGGGAAGATTAACTCCTATGGCTGCGGCATTAGGTGGTTTATTGAAAATTAAACCTATTTTGCATATTGGTAAAAGTACAAACGGGAAAGTCGATGTATTAGATAAAGTACGTACAATGACACGAGCACAGGATCGAGTTATTAAACATTTAAAGGAATTGAATGTGGATTCTAATTATACATTTATTGTTGCACATGTAGATGCATTAGAGGCTGCAAAAGAATATGCGCAAAAGATTGAAAGTCAAATTGAAGGCGCTAAAGTAAAAGTCATTGATTTAGTCAGTGCTGTAGGAATTCATACAGGACTTGGATGTTTAGCTTTACAAGTATTTAATGAGATGAAAGACTAGAAGTATCAAATGATGCTTCTTTTTCTTTTGGCCTATAAGAAAAAACGCCTATATCCATTGGATAGGCGTTTCATTGTTTTTAATTAGATATTCATTCGCAAGCTTAAAATGATTATTTCCAAAGAAACCACGATAAGCACTTAAAGGACTTGGATGCGGGCTTGTAAGAATTAAATGCTTAGGATTTGTCAGCAATTTCTTAGATTGAATAGCTTTGGATCCCCATAATAAGAATACAACAGGACCATCTTTTTTGTTGATCCAGCGCAAAGCTTCATTTGTGAAATTCTGCCATCCTTTATCTTGATGAGACAAAGGCTTATGTTCTTCAACCGTAAGGATAGTATTCATTAATAGAACACCTTGTTTAGCCCAGTCGGTCAAATCGCCTGTACGATGAACAGGTGTTTGATATTCGTTTTCTAGTTCTTTATACATGTTTTGTAAAGATGGAGGCAATGGAAAATTGCTGGGAACACTAAAAGAGTAACCTTGAGCTTGTCCTGGACCATGATATGGGTCTTGTCCAAGAATAACAACCTTAGTATCTTTTAAAGAAGTTGTCTTAAAGGCAGCGAAAATATTTTCTTTTGCAGGATAAATATTTTTTGTTTTATATTCCCCAGCTAAAAAATAGCGTAAATTTAGTAAATAATCTTTTTGTATTTCTTGATCAAACAATTGATCCCAGTCATTATGCATAATCATATGATTCACTTCTTTCTTTAGTGATATAATAATACCATGAATGTACAAGAGAAAATTAATAAAATGGAAAATTGTCGTGGAAAAAACCATGACCTATTAGAATTCAGACAGTGGTTAACAGAAGCGTTGCCAAGTCACATAGCTTTAAAAAAGATTCAGGTAGCTGGTACAAATGGAAAGGGCAGCACCTCAATTTGGTTAAGAGATTTGTTGATGAAAAAAGGATATAAAGTAGGTGTTTTTACATCTCCGCATTTGATTCATCATACAGAAAGAATACGCGTGAATGATACATGTATTTCTTTAGACGATTGGGAAAGAATCTATGATCAATATGAAGAGTTGTTCTTATTACATAAGATGACAATGTTTGAAATGGATTTGTGGATGTCACTTGCCTATTTTATAGAGCAAGAAGTAGATTACTGCATTATTGAAGCAGGGATGGGCGGTCGTTTGGATGCGACAACAGCTTTGGATTATAAAGCCTGCTTAATTACCAATGTAGGCCTTGACCATACGGAATATTTAGGTGATACTTTCGAACAAATCGCTTATGAAAAATCAGGTATATTTAAACCCAATGTCCCTGCATTGACAACAGAAGATAAACCAGAATGCCAAAAGGCAATGGAACTAGTTGCGGATTATATGAAAACACCATTATGTTTTATTGACTGTCAGGAAACAGATGTATTGAGATGGAATGGAATGACTTTACATTTAAATCCACCATTATATCAAGCTAAAAACTTATCACTTGCACTAGAAACACTGAGTGTACTTGGGATTTGGCTTGAAGAAAAAGAAATTCAAGAAGTAATTAATCATTTCCAATGGGCAGGAAGATTTATGATTCTTAGAAAAGAACCATTAGTATTATTAGATGGAGCACACAATGTACATGGAATTACTGCATTAACACATTCGTTGAAGGGCTTTAATGGGAAAATTTATTTTTCAGTATTAAAAGAAAAGGATGCACCACACATGATTGAACGACTTCAATCCATCAGTAAAGATATTACTTTGGTAGAAATATCAAGTGCACGCTTATATCCACTTAAAAAATTAGGGTATCCTATTATTACAGTAGATGAGTTGATTTCAAGGCTTTTAGATACAAAAGAAGATAGTTTGTTATGTGGCTCTTTATATTATGTAGGAGAAGTATTAGAAAAATGGGGCAATGTTTGACATGCCCCATTTTAGCGCTTACAATAATTTTCATGGAACTGGAGCGATAATATGTTTACAATAGAGGAATTTTTGCGTATATCCAATCAAATGAGGGATTATTACGCCAAAAAGATAAAGGATAGTTTTCAAGAATTTAATTTTTCACCAAATGAAATTTCAATCTTAATTATTTTAAAAAATAATCCATCTATAACAACGAGTACAGAATTAAAAGTCGTATTAGGCGTTTCAAAGACTTTGATTTCTAGAAGTGTTGATTCATTGGAGAACAAGGGACTTATTTGTACTCGCAAAGATGAAAAAGACAGTCGAGTTCATCATTTGCAACTAACAGATGAGTGTAAACCTATTTTAAAAATCATTGATGAAGAGATTGGAAAAATAAATAAAACATTGTTCTATGATGTGTCTGTGGAAGAAATGAAAAATTTAAAGCAGACGATGAATAAATTACAGAAGCGAGTTGAAGAAGGAAAATAGTTACCTAGAATCTAACCAATGAATTTGCTACAATAATAGTAACAAGGGAGGTGTTCTTATGGATAACACAGTTTTGTATGATCTTTCTTATGGTATGTATGCCGTGGGTGTAAAAGATGGCATGCGCGAATGCGGATGTATTGTGAATACTGTATTTCAGGTTTCCACGATAGGACCGCTAATTGCCTTGAGTATGAACAAAGATAATTATACTTGTTCATTAATTGAAAAAAGTAAATGCTTTTCTTTATCAATCTTGCCTGAAACAATAGATTCACAAGTCATTACAGACTTAGGTTTTCAGACAGGAAAAGATAAAGATAAGTGGAAAAATTTGAACCATCATTTATATAAAGAGTTGCCTGTTGTAGATGGTGCATTGGGATACATGATGTGTGAAGTACAAAGTTATATGGATGCAGGAACACATTTTGTATTCTTGGCAAAAGTCATTGATGCTAAGAAAGGTGATTTTGGTAAATCAATGACCTATGCGTATTATCATAATGTATTAAAACAGAGTGCTCCTGAAAAAGCACCTACTTATAGAAAAGAAGAAAAGTGGGTATGCAGTATTTGTGGATATGTATATGATGGGGATGACTTTGAAAGTGAACCAGATGATTATGTATGTCCGGTTTGTGGCGCAAAAAAAGAGATGTTTAAATTGCAGTAAAAAAAGGTGGACCATTAACGGTTCACCTTTGGTTTTAACTGGATACAGCTTTTCATTGCTAAATACAAAATAACAACTTGGAATGGTAATGAAATTAAGTTTTTGACTAGCTTTGGCCCAGCAATCACCAAAAATGGAGTTCCCCACAACATAGATGTAAATAGTGTGTTTAAGAATAGACTAACAACAACATCATATGTAATACGACATAAGATGACGCGAACCCAAGTAATTTTTTCACAGTTATAGAAATATGCTGAGAAAATGCATGCGCTTGCCATTGTAGAAATCATAAAAATTGGATAATATGCACCCACAGGTTTGACCATGTAATTGACTAAATCTAATAATGGTGCAAGGACTAAGTTTGGAACTGGACCATATAACATGCAGCTAGCAGCCGTCGCAATGGATGCAAAGCCTAGTTTTAACTGATTTGTGATTTGAATGGATCCAAACAAGTTAAGAATAACGTTTAAGGCAAAGAATAAGGAAACCCCTACAATTACGTGTACGTTTTTAATAGAACGTGCATTTTCTTTTAACATTACAAAGTATTGATTCATATATAAAAAGACCTCCTTTTTTCCATATTGCGATACAAAAAAAGAAAGTCTTTAATTTTTTCGATCACAACAGCGGGATGCAAAATATGTACCGCAAGAATAACTTTTCGTTCCTTAACCAACTCCCCGTGTTAAAGACACTTAACGCACATATTTTTACTCTGTATGTAGTTGAATTATATGTATTAAAAAGAGATCTGTCAACAGATCTCTTTAATTGTTATTCGATTGTAGCTTTGTCTAACGCTTTAACGAAGTCATACAATGCAGCTGTATCTAAGTTTTTGATTTTTTTGTTGTATAAATCATAGTAACTTAAACCATTGATTGCTACATATGGACATAAAGCAGAAATCTTTTCGTAAGCTTCTTTGTATGCAGCAGTACTTGCAGCTTGATCAGTTGTATGTAATGCAGTATCTAATAATGCATCTAGATCAGGATCTGATAAACGAGCTGTGTTATCTGTTTGACCAGTTTGGCATAATAAGTTGATACCAGTGTCATCACCTGAACCAAACTGCCATCCCATGTAGGATACTTCCCAATCGTTAACGGTATCATCACCTTGAACAGTCGCAACCATTGTGTTGAATTCACTTAAGTTCGTTTTGAAATCAACACCAAGTTCATCACCCCAAGCTTTTTCTAGCATTGGAAGCATAGTATCTAATTGATCTTTACCTTTTGTAGAAACCATACGAACAGTTAATTTTTGTCCATCCTTTTCACGTTTTCCATCGCTTCCGACTTTCCATCCAGCATCATCTAAGATTTGTTTAGCTTTTTCGATATCATAATCATAGTAAGTCATGTTGTCATCTTTTTCTTTACCAGTAATGATATCACCTAATTGTGATGAAATTGGGTTAGCCATTAATACTGGAACGAAACCAGGTTGAGTTTTCTTAACATCTTTGCTTCCTTTAGAGAATGAGTAGTAGCTATCTACGAATGATTGACGGTCGATCGCATAAGTTAATGCTTGACGTACAGCAGGGTCTGCAGTGACTCCAGCTTCACAGTTGTAAATGAAGTATTGCATTGAGCTTGATGCATAGTTGTTGTAAGTTAAGTTCTTATCTAAACTAGCTGTACCAACTTTGTCGGCATTATCAGCTTGTGGTAATAAATCAACAGTTCCTTTTTGAAGTTCTTGAAGTTCTGTTGAAGTATCACAAATCTTTATTACAACGTTATCAATTTGATATTCTCCATCTTTAGCTTTAAATTTATCATTCTTAACAAATGTGGCAGCTGAATCTTTTTGGAAGTTTTTCAATACATATGGTCCAGTACCAATTGGTTCACTAGCCTTGTCTTCAAACATCTTTGTATCACCTTTTTTGTATTTCTTGAATTGTGAATTAGAGATGATTGGGAATGTACCAACTTGGCTGATGGCATCGATTCTTGGTGTTGCCAAGTGGAAAGCAACTGTATAATCATCGATTTTTTCAACACCACTTAGAGTTTTGGCGTCTCCATCGTGATATTCTTTATAACCTTCTAAGTAATCAACATATGTTGAGAAACGACCAGTATAGCTTGGATCAGCCATAGCTGTGAATGTCAATACAACATCGTCTGCATCCAATTTAGATCCATCAGAGAATTTAACCCCTTTTTTCAATTTGAATGTTAATGTTGATCCATCCTCACTAATAGTTGGTTGTTCAGTCGCAAGTTCTGGTTGTAGTTGATTATCACGATCATAGCTCAACATACTTTGATAAACCATTTCAATAACGTAATCATCATATGTAGTTTGATAATACAATGGAGAGAAAATTCCATTGAAACCTGTGTTTAAACCTACTGTCAACGTTTTACCATTTGCACCAGATGATCCACTAGCACAACCAGTCATCATTGCAGCTGCCATACATACGGCACCGGCCTTTTTTAAATAGTGACTTGTTTTCATAATTTGCACCTATCCCTTCTTGTGATGTCACTAGTGTAAAGCTTTACAGAAAAAAATGCAAGATAAATTTACATTAATTTTCATTTGTATGTAAAATAATTACAATTTACGCAAAATGTACATACTGTATGAACAATATGTTATTTAATGTATACACATTTTATGAATAAACTATGAGAAAAAGTTCACATTGTTTTTGTGGTAAATAAAGCATTTTTGGACTATACTTTGATAGAAAAGAGGTAGTTAAAGTTATGATTATTGATGAATTAGAAAAAAAGGTCCAAGGCAAGGGAGTACGTATCGTATTTACTGAAGGATGGGATCCACGTGTACAAAAGGCAGCTATTGATTTGAAAAACAATGATGTTGTTTGTCCAGTATTATTAGGGACTCCAGAAGAAATTGCTGGTTGTGCACAAAAAAATAGTTTAAATGTTGAAGGAATCGAACAAATTGACCCAAATAACTTTGATCACATGGATGAAATGGTTCGTAAAATGGTTGAATTACGTCGTGGTAAAATGGACGAAGAAAAAGTTCGTAAAGCATTGAAGAGCACAAATTATTTTGGAACTATGTTAGTTCAAATGGGATATGCTGATGGATTATTAGGTGGTGCTACATATTCTACAGCGGATACTGTACGTCCAGCATTACAATTAGTAAAAGCAGCTCCAGGAAACAAATTAGTTTCTTCTTGCTTCATTTTAATTAAAGAAGAAACTCAATTGATTATGGGTGACTGCTCAATTAACATCAACCCTAACACAGATGATTTAGTAGAAATCACAATGCAAACAGCTAAGTCAGCTCGTCAATTTGGTGTAGAACCAAAAGTTGCATTATTATCATATTCAACAATGGGTAGTGCAAAAGGTGAATGTGTTGCTAAGATGACAGAAGCAAGCGATCGTTTACGTCGTATTGCTGATTTCGATGTTGATGGAGAAATGCAATTCGACTGTGCAGTAAGTGAAGAAGTTGCTAAATTAAAAGCACCTGAATCAAAAGTTGCTGGACATGCAAATACATTTATCTTCCCTAACTTATCAAGTGGAAACATTGGATATAAAATTGCCGCTCGTTTAGGTGGATACGAAGCAGTTGGACCAATCTTACAAGGATTGAATGCACCAATCAATGACTTATCTCGTGGATGTACTTCAGATGAAATCTACAAGATGGCTATTGTAACTGCTGCTCAAAAAGATATGGATATCTAATTTAAATAATTATATTTTCGATAAAAGAATCTCAATTGAGGTTCTTTTTTTCATATCATCAAAAAAAGAGATGATCTTTCATCTCTTAAACTACGATATTAAAAACATGTACTGCAATATTGAAATAAACTAGAATCGAACAGGTATCAACGATTGTTGTGATTAATGGACTAGCCATAATAGCGGGATCTACACCAATCTTATTCGCAAACAATGGAAGAATACATCCAATTAATTTGGCGACAATAACAACAACCATTAATGAAAGAGCAACGACAATTGCGATATTAAAGTTTTGGTATTGAATGAAAATACGTAAGCCATTGGCTGCAGCTAAAATAAATCCAACTACAAGGGAAATTCTAAATTCTTTAAACATAACTTTAAAGATTTCTTTAAAATGAATTTCCCCCAAAGCCAAACCACGAATAATCAAGGTTGAACTCTGTGAACCACAGTTTCCACCCGTATCCATCAACATTGGAATAAAGGATACTAGTAATGGTACAGCACTGAAGGCATTCTCATATCGAGTAATAATACTACCTGTGATTGTGGCAGAGAACATTAAGACAAGTAACCATAAGATACGGTGTTTTGCCTGTTGCCAAACAGTCGTTTCAAAATAAGTTTTTTCATTGGGTTCCATGGCAGCCATACGAGAAATATCCTCATTGGTTTCATCTACCATAACATCCATGGCATCATCGAATGTGACAATACCAACTAAACATCCATCACTGTCAAGTACGGGCATCGCAATTAGGTCATATTTTCTAAATAAATGAGCAACCTGTTCCTGATCTGTATGGGTATGTACAGAAATAATGTTGGTATTCATTAAATTTGTGATATTTTCATCATCATCACTGGTCATTAAGCTCTTTGCGGTTACAATTCCAATTAATCGTTTATTTTCAGTGACATAACAAGTATAGATAGTTTCTTTATGAATTCCAATTTCTTTAATATGGTTCATAGCCTGTTTAACAGACATTGTCTTTTTTAATGTGACATATTCAGTTGTCATGATTGAACCAGCACTATCTTCAGGATATTTTAGAAGTTTATTAATTGTCGAACGCTTATTTGAATCTAAGTTTTTCAAAATACGCGTCACTAAGTTTGCAGGTAGATCCTCTAACATATCTACAGTATCATCCATATATAGATCATCTAATAATTCTTTTAATTCAGTTTCTGAAAACATGTCTACCAGATATGTCTGCATCTTTGAACTCATACATGAGAATACGTCGGCAGCTTTTTCTTTAGAAATCAAGCGGAATGCCAAAGCACATTCTTTCGCATCTAATTCTTCCAAAAAGGCGGCTGTATCCATATCGTTCATATCGGAAAGTATATTCTGTGCAGCTTTGTATTTTTTTTCTTGTAGTAATTGAATGAATTCTTCTTTGTTCATCATGATTATGTACCTCTGCTTTCTTTAAATAATTCAAACTATTCCCATCCGGATCCGTACACATACAAGCCTCACCTCCTTATATAAAGAAAACGTCATTGCCTAAACAATGACGTTATTAAAATAAGTATCACCGTTCAAGCTTTAGTATCACAGGGCATATCAATTACATTAAGCCAAGCCTTTGCGACTTAGCCTGCTGACCAACGAGTCGTGTCTCCACAACTTTGCGGCAGTAATCTTAGGAAATCCAAATCCCTGCGGTAACCTCACCTACCGTATTTCTTTATTTACATGAAGAGAATAATATATATATTGAATAGAGTCAACCTAAACAGTGTAAAAAATGTTTTAAATTTAGATAATGTGAAAACTGGTTTTATCTTTAAGTATTTCTGGGGTCCTTTTAAGAATAAAATCTAGAAATGTCTTTCCCGCATAAGAGAGAGTGTCGTAGTTATTATAAGCAATACCGACATGACGAAATAGATTTTCTTGAATGGGAATTAAACACAAATCATCATAATCGCTTAGAGCATTTTGGTACAAAATAGAAATACCTAAATTCTGACGAATCATGGCTAAAATAGTAGAATCATCATATACTTTATGTTTGATTTGTATAGGTAATCCTAATTCTTTACATGTTTGAACAGGTAAAGAATATTCACCTTCATCCAATTGAATAAAAGGATATTTTGTGATTTGTTCCATACTTAAAACTTTATATTTAGCTAACACATGATTTTGTGGGACAAGCGCAAACATTTCATCATAATACAATTCTTGATAATGAATCTGTTTGATTGCATCAATACAAGTAAATCCCAAATCAAGAGTTCCTTCTATTAATTGTTGTTCAATATTTGTATATTCACTTTGATACAATTCAAATTGTATATTTGGATACATTTCAATAAATTTTTTCATTAAAGAAGGTAAAAGATGTCGAGATACACTTGTGAATGTGCCTATCCTTAATTTGGATTGGTTTAATCCCTTCATTTCTTGCTTCTTAGTACGAAGATTATCTAGATTTGCCTGAACCGATTTTAAATAGGGGAGATACTCAAATCCATCTCTACTTAGAATTACACCACTTTTTTGTCGAATGAATAAAGTGGTTTCTAATTCTTCTTCTAAAGACTTTATTGTTTGAGAAACTGCACTCTGTGAATATCCAAGCTCTTTAGCTGCTTGACTAATTGTTTTTGTTTCTAATACCTTAAAGAATATATCGTACTTTGTTAAAATCATATCTATCACATTTCCTTATGGATGTATTATAAATATTCGTTTTACAAATAACAACACAATTCTTATAATTCATAAAAATGGAAGTGAGATTATGGAATTCAGAAAAGGAATAAAAGATGGCATCCCAGTTGGAATGGGATATTTTGCGGTTTCTTTCTCATTAGGGATCATCGCAAAGAATGTTGGTTTATCACCAATACAAGGCTTTTTAACAAGCCTGTTCATAAATGCATCGGCAGGAGAATATGCTGTATTTTTAATGATTAGTACACATGGTACATTTTTTCAAATGGTCATTATGACTTTGGTGAGTAATGCTAGATATTTCTTAATGAGTTTTGCGCTAAGCCAAAAAATTGAAGAAAAAACGAGTGTATTTCATAGAATGTGTATAGGCTTTGATTTAACAGATGAATTATTTGGGCTGGCCATCAATCATGAAGGGAAAGTAAACCATAATTATATATATGGTACATATTTGGTGGCACTTCCATGCTGGGCATTTGGAACAGCGTTAGGAATAGTTGCTGGAAATAGTCTTCCTACAAAAATTGTAGCCAGTTTAAGTGTTGCGTTATACGGAATGTTTTTAGCAATTATTATTCCTCAGGCAAAAAAAGATCGTGTTGTATGCGTATTAGTTATTATTAGTTTTTTGTTGAGCTACATATGCAAAGATATGCCAATCTCAAGTGGAACAAGAACCATTTTACTAACGATCATTATTTCAGTGGCAGGCCGCCATAATTAGACCTAGAAAGGAAGATGAGAATGTCTAATCCAATGATGTATGTAGCTACGATGGCTATTGTTACATATTTAATTCGTGTATTGCCATTAACACTTTTTAATAAACCTTTTACAAATATATATGTGCAATCCTTTTTATATTACGTTCCCTATGTGACTTTGGCAGTGATGACCTTTCCTACTATTTTGTATGAAACGAATACTCAATTAGCTGGATTTGCAGCCCTTATTGTTGGAATTGTTTTGGCATGGAAAGATAAAAGCCTATTTCAAGTGTCGATTGTGTGTTGTTTAGTAGTTTTAGCTGCAGAATGTATAATATGAAAATAATGCCACAAAAGTGACATTATTTTTTTAGTATATCAATTGTATGTGAGCTTGCACCAATCAGTTCTTGTCTTTCACAAGTAGCTAAATGATATTTTATAAATAGCTCAAAAGTTTCATTATCCATCTTATTTAAGATAGGTCGCATATAATCACTAGGGCCATCAGCAGCTATAATCTGAATACGCTTTAAACCAACATCTTCATTCAACTTATTGATTGTATTCAATCGAATATAGCTATATAAATCATCAATATTTGTTTGTGTTTGAAATGTTTCATCAAGTTTTCCAGATTCTAATGATTCTTTAATATGTCCATCTCTAAATCCATGTACAAGAACACTATATTCATTCATAACGTAGGCTACAAAAATAATTCCATTCGTTTTTGTGACACGCTTTGCCTCGGATATCGCCTTCAATTTATCTTCATAACTAAATAAGTGATACATAGGTCCAAATAAAAGAGTGATGTCAAAAGTTTCGTCCTGGTATCGAGATAAATCTAAGGCTGTTCCTTGATATGCCTTAACATTGCTTTTTTTTGCTTTTAAAACACCTAAGTTATATTTAACAAGCTCTATCGCATCAACCTCATATCCTTCATTACTAAGTGCAACGCTATATCTGCCTGTTCCTGCTCCAATATCTAATATACGATCTTTCGGTTTTAGATATTTATGTATGTACTTCATACTTGTTGTATATTCGACTTGACCATGGCGAGACAACAATCTTTTATCTTCACAGAATTTTCCGTAATAATTTTCTAATTTACTCATGTATTATTTCCTCAACTTCTTTAATATAATAAGGTATATGTTTGGATTTTTGCAACGTTTCATGTATGATTATTTGTGGATAAAAACACATATATGTTTTACATGTTAGAATAAATAATTAATAAATTTGGAGGTTGTTTATGGAAAAAGAGTATAAAGCAATATTTGGACAGGCAATGTCTGTTGTGACACATAAGCCAAGTCAATACGCAAAGAATATTACATTGCGTTATCCTATGAAATCAACGTTTAAAGGAGACAAAGTGCGTATTTGTTTAGATAACTTTACAGGAAAAGAAGGAGTTGTCTTTGATTCAATCACAATTGGACGAGTAATCAGTGGACGAGATTTAGATCCAACATCTATTGTAGATATTACCTTTAATGGCTCTAAGGAACTTCATTTAGATGTAGGAGAACAATGCTATAGTGATCCATTGGATTTTAAAGTTCATGAGCAAGAAACAATCGCAATCAGTTTCTATTTAAAAGAATTTACACATTTGCGTTGTGGTGTTTATACACAAGGGCCATTAAGCACTGGCTATTTTGGGGAAGGAGACTTCTCACATGCAGGTATTATGGATCATGCGGCAAGCATGAAAACACCATGGGTATTTTTCTTAAGTGAAGTGGCTGTACTAACAGAACCTGAATATCAAGTAATTACTTGTTATGGTGATTCTATTACTTCGCAGGATTGGCCGGATTATTTACAGAAGTTAATGTGGGAAAATGGGAAAAAGGTGTCTGTGGTTCGTAAGGCTGTTAGTGGAACACGAATTTTAAGACAATATTCTTGTATACAGTACGAAGCATATGGATTAAAAGGAGATTATCGCTTTGGACATGAGATGCATGTTGCTGGAAGTGATACTCTGATTATTTTGCAAGGAATCAATGATATTATTCATCCTGTAGGTGTGGAAAAGAATGAATTTAGGCCATGGCAAGATCTACCTTCAAGCCAGGAATTGATTGATGGACTTAGAAAATATGTTCAACATGCAAAATCATTAGGAATGAAAGTATATATTGGAACTTTGATTCCAATTGAAGGCTGGCGTACTTATGCATATTTTAGAGAGAATCTGCGTAATGAAGTGAATGAATGGATTCGTACGACGGATGAAATTGATGGTGTGATTGATTTTGATAAAGATATTTGTGATGGACATAAAATGCAGGATGCATTTGATAGTGGAGATCACTTACATCCAAGTGATGAGGGATATGCGCAAATGGCAAAAACCGCATACAATAAAATGTCCATGGAGTAATTCCGTGGACATTTGTCATATATGAAAGAAATAGGCAGAAATAGATAAGTATAGTGAGTAAATGAGGTTAACTG
>ERZ779875.973-NODE-973-length-21281-cov-7.393574_pt1 | contig 21281 bp, 14 predicted proteins | sample MGYA00511246_ERZ779875 | MGnify/ENA primary metagenome ERZ779875 (study PRJEB29588, sample SAMEA2155093) | human gut metagenome | biome: human gut; feature: human-associated habitat; material: faeces | place: Denmark | collected 2008/2010 ... | reverse complement strand
TATATAGGTACGTGGATTGAAACCCCTGCCGAGATACTAAAAGCTGCACCTGTCAACGTCGTACCTTATATAGGTACGTGGATTGAAACTTTGCTACATTGGGTACGGAAGAAATGCAGGAAGGTCGTACCTTATATAGGTACGTGGATTGAAACATTTTTGATATGAAAGATAATATCAAGCGTATTGTCGTACCTTATATAGGTACGTGGATTGAAACAAAGAAAAACCCGTACCGGTTACTTTTCCTGTAGTCGTACCTTATATAGGTACGTGGATTGAAACAGAAAAGAACTTGCTGAAAAGGATGAATACATTGTCGTACCTTATATAGGTACGTGGATTGAAACAATCAAAATATAAAGTAAAACCAAAATAATAGGAGTCGTACCTTATATAGGTACGTGGATTGAAACGCTTTACCTCAATATTGATATAAGTAACAAACAGTCGTACCTTATATAGGTACGTGGATTGAAACGAGGATGAAGAAACTTATGATCCTAATGAAGACGTCGTACCTTATATAGGTACGTGGATTGAAACCTTACTGAAATAGAGGAGATGGCTGCATTGATGTCGTACCTTATATAGGTACGTGGATTGAAACACTTGTATGTTCTGACGCACAGTAGACACATCGGTCGTACCTTATATAGGTACGTGGATTGAAACCTGAGTGGTACAAATGGCAATGCAGCAACACTCAAGTCGTACCTTATATAGGTACGTGGATTGAAACCATAAATAAAGTATCTGTGTTATTATTAGTTGCGTCGTACCTTATATAGGTACGTGGATTGAAACGGTTATATGATAGAATAAGAAACAGTTTTTGTATGTCGTACCTTATATAGGTACGTGGATTGAAACAAGACAAAAATGTACAAAAATGCTTGGTGATGTGTCGTACCTTATATAGGTACGTGGATTGAAACTCTGGCTGGGTGATGTTTTTGACAACAGGGTATCGTCGTACCTTATATAGGTACGTGGATTGAAACCTATTCAAGCAGTGGCAAGGAGAACACATTTGATGTCGTACCTTATATAGGTACGTGGATTGAAACCTTAACCCTATTATGGGGTACAAAAAAGGAAACAAGGTCGTACCTTATATAGGTACGTGGATTGAAACTTTAAGTCAGGCTGCATCCGTTATCACTTATGAGTCGTACCTTATATAGGTACGTGGATTGAAACTTTGAAAACTCAATCGGGAGCAAATTATACGGTGTCGTACCTTATATAGGTACGTGGATTGAAACGCTGTTTTTACCACTGAATCCAAAACTGCCACGGTCGTACCTTATATAGGTACGTGGATTGAAACTTTGAGAGAATGGAAGAATCCAGGCAGGCACTTGTCGTACCTTATATAGGTACGTGGATTGAAACGATATACAAATGTAACACTTTAATGTTACATACCGTCGTACCTTATATAGGTACGTGGATTGAAACCTATCCATTGATGAAATCACGGAAGGGCTGTCGAGTCGTACCTTATATAGGTACGTGGATTGAAACCCATTACAGTACGATCACTAAGTCCATATAAACGGTCGTACCTTATATAGGTACGTGGATTGAAACGCATTAAACCTGAGTTTGGACTTCGGTTTATGCCGTCGTACCTTATATAGGTACGTGGATTGAAACGCGGATTTAGTTATAAGGAAATTATTGAGGGTCGGTCGTACCTTATATAGGTACGTGGATTGAAACTGTTTTTTGTGATGAGGAAAGCGTTGTCATGGGTGTCGTACCTTATATAGGTACGTGGATTGAAACGTGAATATATTCCTCCTACTGTGCCTAACATTAAGTCGTACCTTATATAGGTACGTGGATTGAAACATAACCATATTCATTTTTAGGCAGGTGTTCGGGAGTCGTACCTTATATAGGTACGTGGATTGAAACATATTTGGACGGTTAGCAGCCATACTTTCTCCTGGTCGTACCTTATATAGGTACGTGGATTGAAACTGCGCCTCTTTTTATTACACTTACATATAATCCGTCGTACCTTATATAGGTACGTGGATTGAAACAGCTTGCCTTTGAGATTGTAAGGGACAGATCATGGTCGTACCTTATATAGGTACGTGGATTGAAACAGCATGAAGAGTTGGTTGCGTTTGCAGAAAACAGTCGTACCTTATATAGGTACGTGGATTGAAACTTGCGTTTTGTGCAAAACAACTATCATACTATGTCGTACCTTATATAGGTACGTGGATTGAAACGTTTATGGTGTCGACAAGTAAAAGTGCTGCAAGTGTCGTACCTTATATAGGTACGTGGATTGAAACATCGTGATGCTGCTGTTTTTAAGCTCCAGCAAGGTCGTACCTTATATAGGTACGTGGATTGAAACTCGTGACTATGTACGCTAAAGTCAATAATATTGAGTCGTACCTTATATAGGTACGTGGATTGAAACCACCTGCTGATGTCGCTGGTCCGATTATGGGTACGTCGTACCTTATATAGGTACGTGGATTGAAACAAAATCGAGATTTGGAAGTTATGGAGGCAATAAAAGTCGTACCTTATATAGGTACGTGGATTGAAACAGGGACGTGGAGAAAACTACGAAAAGGTATATTGTCGTACCTTATATAGGTACGTGGATTGAAACTACTGCTTTGCCCCCAATCAGCATCTTGGTCGAGGTCGTACCTTATATAGGTACGTGGATTGAAACCCATGTTGTGCCGATATCGTTGTTTGCTGTATCGAGTCGTACCTTATATAGGTACGTGGATTGAAACTGTTATACCTAGTTTTGAGCCAACAGTTGCGTCCCGTCGTACCTTATATAGGTACGTGGATTGAAACTCCTGTAGCCCATGCGTCGGCATAGGCCTTAGCAGTCGTACCTTATATAGGTACGTGGATTGAAACATTAAAATTAATCGAAGATCAAAGAGCAAAATCCGGTCGTACCTTATATAGGTACGTGGATTGAAACTACGCTGGCTGCTGACCGATTGCCGGTGTTGGTGTCGTACCTTATATAGGTACGTGGATTGAAACCAATTACGATCATAGGCCCTACCATCTGAACATGCGTCGTACCTTATATAGGTACGTGGATTGAAACAGACTTCTGCCGTTTTGGAAAAATCTATGAAACGTCGTACCTTATATAGGTACGTGGATTGAAACGCAATGCCACCAGGAGAGGGAAGCCAATCAGAGGGTCGTACCTTATATAGGTACGTGGATTGAAACTGCTTATATCCGTGCTCGAAAGGACGAAATTTTGGTCGTACCTTATATAGGTACGTGGATTGAAACCATAGCCGTAGGGGTAGCCATGATAGGACTCGCAAGTCGTACCTTATATAGGTACGTGGATTGAAACCGTCTCCTGGCGGCATTGCGAAAAAACTCTTGGTCGTACCTTATATAGGTACGTGGATTGAAACCGTACCGCCTTTTGCAAGTACGAATTTCTTTCCGTCGTACCTTATATAGGTACGTGGATTGAAACATCAACCTGGTAATAAGACCACGCCTTTTGTATAGTCGTACCTTATATAGGTACGTGGATTGAAACAAGAACACAGTCTGACTTTTATAAGGTTCAGATGTCGTACCTTATATAGGTACGTGGATTGAAACAGATAGGTACGGCTCAAATGATAATGAAGGAACATGGTCGTACCTTATATAGGTACGTGGATTGAAACGGTGTTATTTTGAACGATAACATACAAATGAAAGTCGTACCTTATATAGGTACGTGGATTGAAACAAATCCTGTTTCTTTATCTGACACACAGGCGACGTCGTACCTTATATAGGTACGTGGATTGAAACTATTGGAGCCGGTAGACGCCAAAAGCGCGCCATTGGTCGTACCTTATATAGGTACGTGGATTGAAACAATACTATACGGATGAGTTTTGTGACCCCTTTAAGTCGTACCTTATATAGGTACGTGGATTGAAACACGGATGTAGATACGATCAAAATCCAAGGCCTTGTCGTACCTTATATAGGTACGTGGATTGAAACAATGGACGAGCCGTTGAAAGAGCTGTCATACTTGGTCGTACCTTATATAGGTACGTGGATTGAAACAGTTGACAACCGGTACGCGTGTCCTTCGGAGTCTGTCGTACCTTATATAGGTACGTGCATTGGCCAGAAGTTGATACACGTGTCATAGCCGTCGCACCCGTAAAGGATGCGACGGTAATGTTATTGTTGTAATTCAGACACATTTCAATCCAAACGCACTATTATAACCAACTCAATCTGTAACACCTATCACATCAACAGTAGTTCCTCTACCCAAGCACCGTCCAAAACCAATCCGGCCCGTTCATCATAACACCTTCCATCTTCCAATATAAAAATCCCAGCATACACTCCCACTGTTCCCTGTTTACATAACTGTTCGAAATCCCATTTTCTAATGGATACGCTATACTGCTGTAGCTTACGTAACAACCAAAATTCCGGGCCAATCCGCTTCAGTTCCTCCAGTAAGGTTGCACCATCACCATAGCCGACCAAGATGGATACCGAGTCTTTATCGTCTATCAACCGGAACTTCTCTGCAGCAGTTGCAAACATAAAGTGCATTTCTGCAAAACCTTTATATAACAGACCTTTTATATCAGCCTTATCAAAGGTGTTACAATTGCTATAGAATAAGCTGAAATATTGAGCCATACACTCCGGAGAAAACAAGTCGCTCCCATCGGAAACAGACAGTATCTCCCGCAAAGCAGCCGCTCCCTTTCCCATCAAACCACGCAAAAGAGTATTCTCCAAATTAAAGACAAAAACCTGACCTAATTTACCCACATGATTCAATTTGCCTTCCCGGTTACATCTTCCTGCCGCCTGTATGATTGAATCCAGACCGGCAAAAGCACGGTATACTACAGGGAAATCAATATCTACCCCGGCTTCAACCAACTGCGTACTTATCACACGGACTGGTTCATTGTCCTTCAATTTCTGCTTGATCAATTTTATAACTTCCATGATATGCGCGGAGCACATCATACGCGACAAATGTAAAGTTCCTTCAGGCATCCGCCGGTAAAGCTCGCGCGCGTCCTTACGGGTATTTACAATACATAGCACACAATCATACCCGGACAGCTCGTCGGCAAGTTCATCGAAGTTAGTGGTTGTGCCTGGTTCCGGCCAATGCAGCTCCACCCGTTTAAAAGCCTCAAACAAATTATCATGCACAGAAGTAATTTCTGTCACGGGAGTTTTCAGTCCGTCAAAAGCCCCCGGTCCTGTTCCGATCCGACCGGAAAAAACGGGTAATGTGGCCGTAGTAAACAAAATACTGGCTTTAAAAGAGGCTTGCAAGCTCTGCAAGACATCCAGTATGGGGTGCAAAAACTCAACCGGTAACATCTGCGCCTCATCCAGAATAACAACAGAGTTACAGATATTATGCAATTTCCGGCATCGCGAAGTGCGGCAAGCATACAGCGATTCAAAGAACTGCACATTTGTCGTCACAATGATCGGAGCATCCCAATTTTCCGTTGCCAGCAAAGAAGGGGACCGTTCGTCGTTACTATCCTGTTGCAAATTACTATGATGCTCCACCACATTCTCCGCTCCGAAAATATCCCGGAGCACGGCAGCCGTCTGTACAATAATACTCGTATAAGGAATAACGATGATAATCCGTTTTTTTTTGTAACGAACGGCGTGGAGGAGTGCCCAAGCCATCGACGCCAATGTCTTTCCCCCACCTGTCGGAACTGTCAGGCTAAAAAAGCCGGGAAGGCTCTCGGCCATCTTCCGGCAACGGGACAGGATAGCCGCCCGTTTCTCATTGATGAAAGATGCTGGTGCATTTGCCGTAAGCGATTCCATATAGACATCAAACCGATCCTTCAACGTTTCCATAGAATCATATTGCCCACGCCTGGCTGCTTGTTCCGGATGCATAAACCGCTCCGTATCCAAGTAGTCGGCATCAACCAGGCAAGAGAACAACATGCGAATCCATTGATGTATATCCTTCTCAAAATCATCAATCAAAGGCTGGTCTAACGAAGCAACCACCTCTTGCATCTCTTCCGGTGCATCTTCCAGCATCTCCTGGTAGCAATCTGTTTTAGACAGACGTCTATTCAAATTGGCCTCCCCGGAAGAAGTCCAGTCCAGCAATCCCGAATGATGTCCGGCTATACAATAAGCCAATGGAGGATAATAACCCGGCAATTTTTCTCTCGCCAGAATCGCTCCAGCCGAGGAATGGTCGGGTTTATCCACTACTTTCTGTTCCACTGCCATGCCGGATGCGTTACGGATATAAGGTTGAAAACTATTCTTTGTATATTTCCCCATATCATGCCACCAGCCATTCTGCTTTCCCCAAGCCGCCGCCCCGAAAACAGATGCAAACGATTCGCTTAATGTGGCCGTACCGACTGAATGTTCCTTCACCGTCTGTATCCGGAAAGCATCCTCTTCTACTCTGACATGCGCTATAAAATCTTGTTCTTTCATCATTTCATATAATAATTTTCTGCTATCCATTCGCCATTTGCAATAGCGACCTATAAGTAGCTATATAACAATCTATTACTTCATTGCAAACTCTTTTTCATTTGCAATAACATTTGTTATCCACCCTACATTATCCCACCTTCACCACCGAATAACAAGTTCCTTTCATCGTGCGGCGTGAAGGGATCTTGTTCTTCTGGAGCAGGCGGCCGAAGTAGGTCAACCGTTTATTGCCCAACTTAATGCCACTTTCACTTTGCAGATACTGGAGAATTTCAATGGCGGATAATTCCAGACTCTCCTCTCCCGGCCGGGCGGCACGAAAGTACTGAAGAAACAACTGTTCTTCGACAGGCAGTTGCTGGAATACTTCATTGTTACGAGTTGTCGAGAACTCCTCTTCGGAAGTAAACCAATAACGTTCGCCATTCTTTAAAGCAGCCACTGCCTGGGCATACAACTGTTCATAGTTTATTGACGTTGAATTATCTATCGTACCGGATATCTCGATACAGATAAAACGCCGGCTTCCGGTCGGATCGGTCAACAGATCGTAATTGTTGCAGGTCGCGATAAAAGAGGCATACCGGTGCAATGCCTGAATACTTCGCTTATAAGGCTGGCGAGCGTTGACAACCGGCTTTTGCAAGACATTCTTTAAAAAGCTCTGGTAAGCGGAACTGACCGAATCGAATTCATCGATATTGATCAAGGCAAAACGAGTCAGCATCAGTTCGGCATCCCGTTTGTTACTGAAATCAATGCTATCCGTATAATACATACGAAGCGAAGGCGGCAACAAATTCCGACACCAGGTGGACTTGCCACATCCCTGCGGACCGACCAGCAAAGGCAACGAACTGTTTGCATGCAAATGCTCGCGCCTGTACCAGTGGGCGGTCATACTCAGGAACCAGATATAAAACAGATTGCGCCACTGGGCATTAGCGGTCGGCAGCGTATCGGCCAGTGCACGTATATGATCCTTACCGTCCCACTCCGGCAAATATTCCAGATAATCTTCCAACGGATAAAAGACCGGAACCCTGTCGGAATAAACATACCGCTTCACATCGCGATCCCAAAGAGCCAGCCCTTCGGCCTGCGCATTCAGACCGATGCTATTTAGAACCGTTTCGGTAACCGGGGCAAAATGGATATAGTACGAACCTCTTGCCCGGAACTCCACTTCGCCTGCCAGCATATTCCGCCGGAACTCATACCGTCGTTTCATAAACTCGTCCGTCTTTATCGAAAGCAGTTGCTCGGCAGGCATCACCGGCTTCTTCCCGAAACACTTCGACAGTTGGTACACCATGTGAACCGTCTCCCGGATCTCCTCTTCAAACAGTTCGAGATTCCGGCTAATCTTTGTCCAGCGAACCACATCCTCTTCCGGAATACCGGAGCGAAAACAATTTTCAGCCAACCTTGTCAGGAAAGGCCTGACCTCTTTTCCTTCATCCAAGCCACCCGTCTTTTCGAGGGCGTCCAACATACAGGCATTATAAAAACGGGAAACGATACGACTGCGGTCATATCCGGGCATCATGCGCAAAAGCGGATCTTCCTCTTTGGCCACCACCTCCCGATAGGTCGGTTCGGCAGGCATCTGCATCGGTTGCTCCTGAATCAACGGTGTGGCCGACGGATTATAATATAAACCAGGATCAAAAGAATGGCGGCATCCTCTTTCCAACGATGCCTCCTCCCCCATCTCTATATGACGTTGCAGATGAGCCTGATAAAAGGCCACTGCACGCCTGTAGGCCACCGCATGAAACAACTCGGCCAACTCCCTCTTTTCCGGAAGGGAACCATCGGGCAACACAAAAGGAACCAGTATTTTCACGCTCTTCCCGCTCGAACCGACAAAGGCAGCCATTGTCTGCGGGGCTAAGGAAGCGAGTCGCTTCACCTCCACGGCCTCTTCCCTATCCGCCAGATTGCCGACATCCATCAGCACCAGCCCGTTATACACCTGATACTCTATCCTGCTTTCCTTTTTCCTGAACCGGGCGGCAAAAAGCAAAACAGGAATATCCGTCGCATGAATGTTCCGATCGCCAGGCATTGAAGAGGATAATATCCCCCGATGTTCATTCACCACCCTGGCTTGTTCGCCGGATCTTATCGCAGTCATCACATCTGGCAACTCTATATTTTTCAAAGACTTACCATTACTCTTCACTTGTGTTATTTTCATATCCGGACTCATTTGTGCAACTTTTGTTTTATGACTAATGACAAACTCCATTGCAAACTCAAAAAGATATTTGCAATGGAATAACAAACTATTATACAAATTATTACCTGGTAAGATTGCAAATGGCAAATACTTCCCGTAAACTTTATGTATAAAACCTATTTCATCCTCGTAAACTCAATACTTCTCAGCCTCTCCTTCAGTTTCGGGCTGGGTTTGAAGCCAATTCCTTTCAGCTTAATAGATTCGGCACGGATTTTCAACGGATCTTCCACTTCACGGTTGGGTCGGGCAGTTACGGAAAATGTTCCCAAACCGTCGATCGTCACGGTATTGCCGCCTTCCAGAGCTTCCGCAATCAGAATAGTCAGATTTTCCACAAGTCCTTTCACTTCGCCGTAGGAAAATGTACTGGATCCGGCTATTTGCTCGGCTAAAGCATCCAAATTCACATTGTCATAGCTTACCGTCGTTACCGAATACTTTACCGTCTTATTATCAGTAATATTGTCATTGATTTTTGTCAGCTTGTATCTTACCGCCATACTATTATCTTTCTATTAGATTTAACATTAACACGATTTATCTCAAAGGTTACCATCCTATATCTTATTAGTAACCACTCAGTAACAACAGCCTGTACAGGATAATCGGTCAAGATGTACAGGATGGTTTACCAGGGTGTACAGGATAACTAACTAAGAGGTACAGGATAGCATTAGCAAGTCAGCGCTAAAGGTATAAAATATAATAACACAAACAATTGTTCTTCAAGACTTATTTACTATACCTCCCAACATTTCCGCCATCAGTTGATTCATCCCGGTATTTGGACAGCAAGCATATCAAATCCCCGTCCCCAAACGTGAAGTGTCTACCTCTTTTGCCTTTTTCTCTTTGTAGCCACCGAAACTATACCGTAATGTCAGTGTCACATTCCGGCTATCCTGCCACAGTTTCATGCGGCTTTTCTGCCCCTGTTCATCCACACGGGTAACGGGATTGCCTCCCTCGAACAAATCATTACCCCGAACCGTCAGGCGCATCTTCTTTTTCGCGAATGTCCAGGTCAGACCGGCCGACACGTTGTATATCAGATCGACATCATACAATCCCTGTATGACCGGAGATATACAATAGCCCCGCAACTCCAACAACAAGTTCCGGTCTTCGGTCAGGTAGAAGGTATTGTTCAATTCGGCCCGGCCAAACAGTTTTTTACGGTCGAAAAAGACATCATAAAGCGTCCCTTTGTTATGAATGGCACAGCCCATCAGCGTCAGCCTGGAACTCATAAAATCAAAAGGCCTGAAAGGGATGACGGCGACCGCTCCGTACATATTGTAGATATCCATATTCACTGTCTGGAATACGGACCTCAACTCATCGTGGCGCTGGTACGTCATCTGTTGTATTTTATCGGGCTGTATATTTGTAAATAAGCCGAATACATACTTGCTCTTCAGGACATAATTCAGTTGCATCGAATAAGAGAGCTGCGGCTTCAGGTCCGGGTTCCCGATTATAGAACTGTAGACATTCATATAATAGGTAGTAGGAGTAGTCATCCAATAGGACGGATAGGTTTTATCACTCGAAAAGGAAAACATCAGCATACCGGACGGAGCCACCTTGTAAGTAAAATTCAATTGAGGGAAAAGGCCGGCCCTGTTCCATAATGTCTTTTTCTTTCCTGCCGAATCGACGGATGCTTTATAATACTGCAAGGAAAGGGATGCATTCAATGAAACCTTTTTCCCGAATTGTTTCGTAAAACTGGCAAAAGCACCCATTGAATAATCTTTTTGTTTAAGGCGGAAAGTTCCTTCAGGAGCATTCCCACCATTGATCGACTGACCGGACTCGTTACGGGTATCGGAAAAAGAAGCATCTACTCCGTAATCCAACATCCATTCTTTTTTCAATTTACGACTGTCGTTCATATAAAGATCAACACGTTGTACCTGCTGGGAAGACAGAGTTGAGATTGTCTGCTCTTCCTCTTTTTCAAAGTCATTAACCAAATGTTGCTTGTCGTCATTCTTATAAAAAGTATAATCCATCCCGGCTCTGAACCCTTTATGACCGATATAATCCATCCGGGCATTATGCAGATTCGAAGCGCCGGACAATTCCAGCTCCGTCTCTACCCGCCGGATATCGACAAACTCGGTCAACGCGCCTCTTCTCGATACTTTATCCGGGTCGTAAAAACGGCCGGTATAGGAAAGTGACAAGCGGTCTTTACTTTTCAAATCGAAATCGAAAGCTCCCCGTATATTGTGAGAAAGGCTTACATTATTATACCAGTCATCCTGCCTAATATCGTACGGGCGATCGTTTACAGTCGGTCGGGCAATCATTTCCTCTTCCTGGCGTCCATGATCATAAGCGGCCGAATAAGAGATATCAGCCGAGTAATTCTTCCCGATATACGAAAGGTTCGCCTGACCGGATGGAGAAAAGAAATAACCTTGCTTACCCGTCAAAGAGATTTCCCCCTTCAGCACGTCTTTCAAAGATTTGTCATTTTCTATTACGACATTGATGGATGCACCTTTCACGCCAAACCGGGGAGGCGTGCTATACATCACATCTATTTGTTTTACTTTGGATGAAGATGTGGATTTCAATAAGCCAGCCAATTGTTCCGCTGTCATCGAACTTTTGCGTCCGTTGATCAGGATCGAGGTCGAAGGGGTTCCGATAATCGACACCTTATCCCCATCTTTTTGTATACCGGGCAATTCGCCTATCACATCAAAAGCGTTATCGACCGGTTTATCTTTTACCAGGTTCGGAATGTCGTACTGCAACTTGCCTTCCGACACTTTCACCAGCGGCCGTTCCGCTTTTACAAACACCTCCGGAAGATCTACGGTTATACTGTCGTTCACGAAGATGTGTTTCTTTTCCGTTGCGTTCTGCCCCCATCCAGGTACTTGCCCTGCCAGAAAAACGGTCAACAAATAATGATAGAAATGCTTCATCGTATTATTTTTTCTTGTAAAGGTTATATTCGGAAACGAGAGTTCCAAACTTTGCCTCTTTTTGGTAAGACTATATAACATCCCCCCGCACGAATGTTATTTAGTCTTACCAAATAAACCGGATCAGATAAACTTTCCCTACATTTGTTTACATGAAATCTTCGTTCAAATATGTAATCGTTCTGGTCATCCTGTCGTTGTCCGGCCTCTTCATCTATCAGCTATTCTGGATAACCGGCCTCTACCACTCACGGCAAAAGCAGAACCAGGAAGAGATCCGGATGGCGATCAAAAATGCAGATCATATCGAACTGTTCAATCGGGCCGATTTCCTCAGCAGGGTCACGCACAGGCAAAGAGAGACATCCGCCATTGCCGATACGAAAGGCGGTGCGGCTCTCAGTACCCGGTTTCCTGACAAGGATTCGGTTATTCCCGAACTGAGCGTGCAGCCTTTAGATACGAATATCTATCATCCCCGATACCGGAGCCAGACACTCCGTAACGAAGCGGGTAAAATGCTAAAAAGCACGGCAGTGGAGGTCGGTAACGATTTCAGGTCGTTAGGAGAGTTAGGCTTACAGATGCAGCAAGCTCTACATGAAGTGATCGATTCGGTCAAACCGGTCGACCTTGCAAAGTTCGACAGCATCCTGTCCTCCCACCTGCAAAAGAGGGGGCTGGATATTCGCCATCATACCGAAATGTGGAATCTGGAAGACAGTTCGATCATCGCCTCATCCGTTCCGGCAGACCTGGACAAGACAGAATACGACCTACACAAATGGGAATACACGACCTATCATAAAAGGGCTTATCTGGTTTATACCGAACCAACCCGGTGGGATACGATCCGGATGATGTCGGGCATCCTATTCTCTTCATTCCTGATCCTGTTGATCCTGATCCTCTCTTTCGCTTATATGTTCTGGTTCCTGATCCACCAAAAGACAGTGGAACAACTGAAAGATGACTTTACGCACAATGTCACGCATGAATTGAAAACCCCGATAGCAATCACCTATGCAGCAATCGAAGCCATGATCCATTACAACATAACCGGAAACAAAGAAAAGACAAACAAATACTTGCATATCTGTCACGAGGAAGTGCTACGTCTCGGCAATATGGTCGAGCAAATTCTTTCACTCGGCCTGGAACGTAAAAAGGATTTCAAACTTAAATACGAAAGAGTAGACCTGAACGGGTTGCTCGATAAAATCGTCGAACAACAGAGCATCAAATCCTCCAAACCCTTTCATGTCGGGCTGGAATCCATGCCGGACAGGATTATACTGGAAGCCGACAGAACACATCTTTACAACATCTTGAGCAACATTCTGGACAATGCCATCAAATATTCCGGTGATAGTCCGCACATCCAGATAACGGCAGAAGAGCGCAACGGTTCGGTCATCATCCGCATTACCGACAACGGCATCGGAATAGAAGAAGAACACCTGGCACATATCTTCGATAAATTCTACCGGGTTTCCAACAGCAAGCGACCTCCCGTAAGAGGGTACGGCATCGGGCTGTTTTATGTCAAGACAATGATACACATGCACAACGGTACGATCCGGGTAGAAAGCCAGCCCGGAAAGGGAAGTTGCTTCATAATCACATTACCGCAAACACATGAAAGACAAGAAATCGATATTATTGGTTGAAGACGAAGCGAGCCTGTCCATGATCATCAAAGATGCACTGGAAGAAGAAGACTTCCAAGTCATAACGGCAGGAAACGGCCTGCAGGGGATCGATCGTTTCTACAAGTATGCTCCCGACCTGATTATCGCGGATGTCATGATGCCGGAAATAGACGGGTTCGAAATGATCCGGCGGATACGGAAGGAGAATAAAGAAGTGCCTGTACTCTTCCTGAGTGCCCGTTCTTCAACAGATGACATCGTCTTCGGCTTCGAATTAGGAGCCAACGACTATGTTCGCAAACCGTTCAGTCTGCGTGAATTGGTCGTTCGCGCTAAAGCCCTCCTGATCAAATATAAACAGGAGGAGGGAAGAACCGAATTCTACGAGATCGGGCTTTACACTTTCTACCCGAAAGTCCAGACCTTGCTGATAGCCGGAGAAAGCGACAAACTCTCCTACAAAGAATCCGAAATATTGAAACGCCTATGCGAAAACGAGAACCAGCCGATCTACAGCAAGGACATTCTGCTGAGCCTATGGGGAGACGACAGCTTTTATAATGCACGCAGCCTGCATGTTTTCATCACCAAGCTGCGCCACAAATTGGACAAAGACTCTCGCATCAAGATCTTGAACGTAAGAGGAATCGGTTACAAGTTAATCTGTGAACCACTTTAATATCTTTGATACTGGTACATATATTCTATTTTCCTCAAATCTTCGATTGAAAGGCGTCGTAAGCGGATAAAGATTGGGAATGCATAGCCATGATAGTAACCCAAACCAATACCTCCGCCGATTTTGTTTCAAAACTAAGCCATAAGACAATTGCCAAATTAACGATGAGCTGGTCAGGATTATAAAAAACGAAGGCCACGGGATTCACATCCGGCGGCCTTCTACACTAACCCTTAACTTTAACCAATGAAAAACAATAATCTACTTTATTAGTTTTTTAACGAAGCGATTGCGGCTTCGTAATTCGGTTCGTTCGTTATTTCGGAAACCAGTTCCTCATAAACAACTTTACCGGCTTCGTCGACAACTATCACGCCACGGGCTAACAAACCCTTCAGCGGACCATCGACCATCAACATCCCGTACCCGTTTTCAAAACAAGAACAACGGAATGCAGAAAGTGGGATCACTTTATCGATACCTTCCGTGGTACAGAAACGTCCTTGCGCAAAAGGCAAGTCTTTTGATACGGCAAGCACCACAGTATTAGGAAGAGAAGCGGCTTCTTTATTAAAACGTCTTACCGATGCGGCACACACGGCAGTGTCCAAACTTGGGAACACGTTAATCACGACTTTCTTTCCTTTTAAATCTTTCAGATGCAATTCGGATAAATCGCTCTTTACACCTTTAAAATCAGGAGCCTCTGCTCCAACTGCGGGCAATGAACCGTTCGTATTGACCTCATTACCTTTAAATGTTATCTTTGCCATCTTTTGTAGTATTTTATGTTCTTTATCAAAAGCGGCTTACAAATATAAGCTGCTTTGTATAACTTAAACAAAGGAATATGAATAATGTTTTTCCTTTTAACTCTTTTTAATTACTGCTCTCGATAACTCTTTTTCTATCTTTGACCCAAAATAGAAAGAAATGGATGGGTTGATTATTTGCTTACTTGTTGTAATCATTGCTTTACAGGTCTTTTTCCGCCCCCGGAAAGACCATTCGGACATCGCAGGCGAATTGAAACGGCTGCTCGACGAAATGCAACGTTCATTTGAACGTATTGAAAAAAACTTTCGGGAAGATTTTCGTCTGAACCGGGAAGAAGGCCGCATCGTCGCCAGGGATAACCGGGAAGAACTGACGCGCTCCATGAACGAATTCCGGAATGCTTTCGACCGGGGGATCACTTCCTTCAATGCCTTGCAACGCGAAAAGTTCGCTAACTTGGACGAACAACAACGCCTGTTGGTTGCCAATACGGAAAAGCGGTTGGAAGAAATCCGCCTGACCGTAGACGAGAAATTGCAAAAGACACTGAATGACCGGATCGGCCAATCATTCCGGCTTGTGACGGAACAACTGGAAAGCGTACAGAAAGGACTTGGAGAAATGCAAACGCTGGCACAAGACGTAGGTGGTTTAAAACGTGTCCTCAGCAATGTGAAGACACGCGGCAACATCGGGGAAATCCAATTAAGCATGCTTCTCGAACAAATCCTGGCGCCGGAGCAATACGAGGCGAATGTGCACACCCGCAAAGGATCGGATGCCGTCGTGGAGTTTGCCGTCAAACTTCCGGGGCGTGACGATGTCCGCGAATTCGTCTATCTGCCGATAGATGCAAAATTTCCCAAAGACGTCTACGAACAGCTGCTCGATGCATATGATCATGCCGACACACAGGCTATAGAAGCAGCCGGAAAGCTATTGGAAACAACTATTAAAAAGATGGCAAAGGATATTTCCGACAAGTATCTGGCTCCCCCCGCCACCACCGACTTCGGCATCATGTTCCTGCCTTTCGAAGGAATCTATGCGGAGGTCGTACGCCGTTCTTCCCTGCTGGAAGAACTACAGCGCAACTATAAAGTGGTCGTCACCGGTCCGACAACGCTTGCCGCCATCCTGAACAGCCTGCAAATGGGATTCCGCACGCTCGCTATCCAGAAACACTCCGGCGAGGTATGGACCATCTTGGGGGCGGTAAAGAAAGAATTCGAGAAGGTAGGCGGCATGCTGGAAAAAGCACAGAAGAACTTGCAGACGGCCAGCGGACAGATCGAAGAGGTATTAGGGACACGCACACGCGTGATCCAGCGCAAACTGAAAGATGTAGACACCCTCAGCGACAGGGAGGCACGTGCCATCCTTCCCGAAATAGGTCCATTAACGGATGAAGAAAACGAAAACGGATTATGAAAAAGAGACAGATTCCACATACATACGCCATCATATTTTATATCATTCTTTTCTGTGCAGCCCTCACCTGGATCATTCCGGGCGGACAATACAAAGAGAGTATCAATGCCGCCGGAGAAAAAACGGTTGTCTACGAAGCGGTAGAACATGTTCCGCAAACCTGGCAGGTGTTCTCGGCTTTTTACAAAGGATTTGTCGACAAGGCAGATATCATCGTCTTCATCCTGATTATCGGAGGGGCGTTCTGGATCGTCAACGACAGTAAGGCTTTCGATATCGGAACCGTCAGTTTCCTCGGCCGCGCCCGTAAAATGGAGAACAACCGTTTCCTGCGCAAGATCGGAGTGGAGAATTTCTTACTGACATCCATCATGCTACTATTCAGCATATTCGGGGCCGTCTTCGGGATGAGTGAAGAGACCATCGCATTTTGCCTGGTGCTTGTCCCGATGGCGATCTCGATGGGGTATGACTCCATTACAGGCGTTTGCATGGTCTTTGTCGCCGCCGGATTAGGATTTGCCGGTGCGATACTGAACCCATTTACAATCGGCATTGCGCAAGGGCTGGCCGGTATTCCGCTCTTTTCCGGAATCGAATACCGGATATTTTGCTGGATCGTAATCAATATGATCGGTTTCTCCTGGATACTGCGTTATGCTGCTAAAGTAAAGAAAAACCCGAAAGCTTCGTTAGTCTACGAAGAAGATCAGTATTGGCGGGACCTACACAATAACAACTCGCTGGATGTAAGCTATCATACACCACGTACCGCCTGGATCAGTTTTGGCACATTGGCAGTCATACAAATCATTTTCGCAGCTTATTATCCTGCAACAACTTTACAAATCGGGAACAGCGTTATCAAAGGACTGCCTCTCCTCCCCATTCTAACAGCTGCTTTTATCTTGACTTCCCTGTTCGCCCTACGCAAGACAGTCCATCTCTATATCCTGAACCTCCTCTTCTTCACGATTTTTTATCTGATAACGGGAGTGATGGGATATGGCTGGTATATCATGGAGATAGCCACCCTGTTCTTCGCCCTCGGACTGGCAGCCGGCATCGCCAACAACCGGACTCCCAACGAACTGGTCAAACTGTTTCTGGACGGATGCAAGGACATTATGAGCGCAGCTTTGGTAGTCGGCCTTGCAGGCGGTATTATCGTGATACTGAAAGAAGGGCTTGTCATCGACACCATTCTCTACAACCTGGCGAAAGGGATGGAAGGGCTCGGACAAGTGGCGACCGTCGGCATGATGTACGTGATCCAGACCTTGATCAACCTGATCATTCCTTCCGGAAGTGCCAAAGCAGCCCTGACCATGCCGATCATGGCTCCTTTCTCCGACTTGATCGGATTGTCAAAGCAAGCGACCGTGATGGCCTTCCAGTTCGGAGACGGATTCACCAATATGATCACCCCGACATCGGGAGTGTTGATCGCCGTTCTGGGTGTCAGCCGTATCCCCTACGATAAATGGTTTCGCTGGGCATGGAAATTCATATTGCTTCTGGTAATAGTCGGATTCCTGTTACTCATACCGACAGTATTGGTTCCGATGAACGGATTTTAATGGAACGGAAGATCATACATATCGACATGGACGCATTCTACGCTTCTGTGGAACAGCGGGATAATCCGGAACTTCGCGGAATTCCGCTTGCAGTCGGCCACGCGGAGGAACGGGGTGTCGTAGCGGCAGCAAGCTACGAAGCCCGGAAGTTCGGCGTACGCTCCGCCATGTCGTCACAAAGGGCTAAACGCCTATGCCCTCAGCTCACATTTGTTTCCGGACGGATGGATGTCTATAAAGCGGTGTCCCGCCAGATACACGAAATCTTCCACGAATATACGGACATTGTCGAGCCACTTTCACTGGACGAGGCGTTTCTGGATGTTACCGAGAATAAACAAAACATCCCGCTTGCCGTCGACATAGCCAAAGCAATCAAGCAAAAAATCCGGGAGGAGCTGCATCTGATTGCCTCGGCTGGGGTATCGTATAATAAGTTTTTGGCTAAAATCGCCTCTGACTACCGCAAGCCGGACGGACTGTGCACCATCCATCCGTCCCAGGCGGAAGAATTCATCAAACGTCTGCCGATCGAATCCTTCTGGGGGATCGGTCCGGTCACCGCCCAGCGGATGCACTCATTAGGCATCCATAATGGAGAACAGTTGAGAGCTTGTTCACAAGAAATGCTCACCCGACAATTCGGAAAAGCAGGAATTTTATATTATGAATTTTCAAGAGGGATAGACTTACGCCCTGTCGAAGCCGTCCGAATCCGCAAATCCGTAGGCTGTGAACATACGCTTGAAAAAGACATTTCGCAGCAATCGTCCGTTATCATCGAATTATATCATGTTGCGACCGAACTGATCGAACGGCTGCAACGAACCGGTTTCAAAGGAAATACCCTTACTTTAAAAATTAAATTCCATGATTTCAACCAAAAGACAAGAAGCATCACCCAAAGCCACGAACTGACGACTTTAGCCGAAATACTACCTTTAGCCAAAGGACTGTTGAAAGACATCGAATATACGACTCACCCGATTCGCCTGATCGGGCTTTCGGTCTCCAATCCTTACGAGAAGAACGAAGAGAAAGCCCGCTGGGAACAACTAAGTTTTGAATTCAGCGACTGGGATTACTCTAAATAAGTATATCCATACAAGCCGGAACGATAGTTGGAAAGGAACTCTTTACCTTCTTCAACCGAAATCTTACCTTCCTTTACAGACTTAGTCACCCAAGTTTCCAGTGTCCTCACCAACTTTTTAGGATTATACTGGACATAATCAAGCACTTCGGCAACCGTTTCCCCGTCGATGACTTGCTCGATGTTGTAACCTTTTTCATCTACCGTTACATGCACTGCATTCGTATCACCGAAAAGATTGTGCATATCTCCCAGAATTTCCTGATAGGCCCCAACCAGAAAGACACCGATATAATAAGCATCTTTTCCTTTCAGCGAATGTACCGGTAGATCATGGGAAACATTGCGTGTCGAAATAAAGTTGGCAATCTTGCCATCCGAGTCGCAGGTTATGTCCTGCAAAGTCGCCGTCCGGTCCGGACGTTCATCCAACCGCTGGATAGGCATGATCGGGAAAATCTGATCAATCGCCCAAGAGTCAGGCAAGGACTGGAAAAGCGAGAAATTACAGAAATACTTATCAGCCAATAGTTTGTCCAGCTTTCTAAACTCATCCGGTGCATGTTTCAACCCGGAAGCAATTTGGCTGATTTCGCGCGTCACAGACCAATACAAGCGTTCGATTTGGGCACGGGTCTTCAAATCGACAATACCATGACTGAACAAATCCAACGCTTCCTCACGTATCTGCTGCGCATCGTGCCAGGCTTCCAGCATACGGCTCTGGTTCAGCTTATCCCAAATCTCATACAGTTCATGCACAAGCTCGTGATCAGATTCGCTCACCTCGAAGTCTTCATCCATTTCGGGAAGCGTAGCTGTTTCCAGCACTTCAAATATCAAAACGGAATGATGGGCAGTCAACGAACGCCCGCTTTCCGTTATGATGTTCGGATGCGGGATACCGTTCTTGTCACTGGCATCGACCATTGTAGAAATAGAGTCGTTTACATATTCCTGAATGGAATAATTGACACTGCTCTCGCTATTGGAAGAACGAGTACCATCATAATCGACTCCCAGTCCGCCACCAATATCCACAAACTCGATATTGAAGCCCATCGCATGCAGTTGTACATAAAATTGTGATGCTTCGCGCAAAGCCGTTTTAATACGGCGTATCTTGGTCACCTGACTGCCGATGTGGAAATGAATCAGCTTCAGACAATCTGTCAAATCTTTCTTTTCCAGAAAATCAAGTGCTTCCAGCAATTCGCTGGACGTCAAGCCGAACTTGCTGGCATCGCCACCGCTCTCTTCCCATTTACCACTGCCGGAAGATGCCAGTTTAATACGGATGCCGATATTCGGACGGACATTCAACTGCTTGGCCATCTTGGCGATCAAAGTCAGTTCGTTGATCTTTTCGACAACCAGAAAAATGCGTTTACCCATTTTCTGTGCCAGCAAAGCTAGTTCGATATAACTCTCATCCTTGTAACCGTTGCAGATAATCAAAGAATCCGAATCTGTATTGACCGCAATCACCGCATGGAGTTCCGGCTTTGAACCGGCTTCCAACCCTAAGTTGAACTTCTTGCCATGACCGATAATCTCTTCCACTACCGGACGCATCTGATTTACTTTAATCGGATAGATAATGAAATTCTGCGCCTTATAACCATATTCATCAGAAGCCTGCTTGAAACAGTTCGCGATCTTTTCAATACGGTTATCCAGAATATCTGGGAAACGGATCAGTACAGGAGCCTCCACATCCCGTAATTGCAGTTCGTCGACCAGCTCTCTCAGATCTACACCGGCGCCGTCTTTACGAGGAGTTACCACTACATGACCTTTGTCATTGATACCAAAGTACGAAGTTCCCCAACCTGTGATGTTGTAGAGTTCTTCTGAGTCTTCAATACGCCATTTTCTCATTTCTTCTTCAGTGCAAAAAATACATTTTTGTATTTGGAATAAATAAATAGATATTGTTCAGACGTTACAAGTCAATATATTTATCGACAAGCTTATCTATCAAAAAGGTTGTAAATATAAGCAATAGATATATAATTATAGCAGATTTGATCAAGAAAAACATCTTAACAGGGATAATCATTCCGTTTCAACCCGCAAACGGCTATTTTCTATCACCTTATTTGACTAGGTATCGACCTGACCAATTGTTCAATAACTTAAATCTCTACGAAACAGTTTTCACTGCCATTGCCTGTGCGAGACAGATGTCCGGTAAAAAGTAATCCATACAAAACACAACTGAGTATACAAAAAAATACCCGGTAAATGTTTAATCTACCAGGTATTTTTTTTCAAATCATGTGATTCCGGAGCGATTCGAACGCTCGACCCACGCCTTAGAAGGGCGTTGCTCTATCCAGCTGAGCTACGGAACCATCCTT
>ERZ779875.953-NODE-953-length-21637-cov-4.505514_pt1 | contig 21637 bp, 19 predicted proteins | sample MGYA00511246_ERZ779875 | MGnify/ENA primary metagenome ERZ779875 (study PRJEB29588, sample SAMEA2155093) | human gut metagenome | biome: human gut; feature: human-associated habitat; material: faeces | place: Denmark | collected 2008/2010 ... | reverse complement strand
CAAGAAATAAATGCAGATCCGAAGGCTTGAGTGCAACGTTGTTGGGAAGTCCAGGATATAAGCTGCCCCCAGAAGAAGGGCGGCTTCTTCTGAAATTTTTTGGGCAATTCCGAAAGCCCGAAGGCGCCCCTCAGCCAATTTCAAATCCCATTGGGCACTGGGCGCAGTGAGGTGACGGCGAACACGGTAAAAATATAGAACTTCCGGAATGTACGTAATGATGTCGGCGTGAAGAGCGGCTTGCGTGTTGAAGAGTTCGTCTTCACAGATATTTCGGTCTTCATCGAACCGGAGCCCATGAATGCATGAGGCGCGATAAAGGCATTTCCATACCATGCCGCCGCGGCCGCAGAGCTTTTTATAGCGACCGTCAGCTAAAAGCAGGGAAAGAAAATTCTCACGGGACAAACGATGCGGTTGAAAAAGTTCTCCCTCCGTGTAGTTGTTGCCTGTTTCATCGAATTTTGAGAATGCACAGCAGACAATGTCGGATTGGTTGGTCTGAGACTCTGTCACCAGCTTTTTCAACATATCCTCGGTGACTTTGTCGTCACTGTCCGTGAAGGCGATGTAATCCCAGGAGCCGCAGGACTCAATCAGTTCCAGAGCGGCATTGCGGGCTGCACTGAGACCTCGGTTGGGGGTATGGAGGACGTGAAGGCGAGAGTCTTTTTTGGCGTACGCATCGAGAAGGGCTCCTGATTGGTCGACGGAGCCGTCATCAACGGCAAAAACAGTAAAATTTGAATAATTTTGTGAAAATACCGAATCAAGACAGTCTTGTAAATAAGGTTCGGCGTTATAGACGGGGATGATCAAAGCAACGCTTGGCGCCAAGGATTCTTGCAAACGGAGGGGGGTACTGAGGATACTCATGGCTTTATAACGAATAATGAAAATTGTGTTATGGAAAACTAGTTGTCATATCGTGATGCTATGGGAAAACGCGGTTGGATTTTCTGTGTTTTTACGAGATTCATCAATCGTTCAAGATTCTGATCGCTTAACGTACGATCAGCTTCTTTGTGCCACAAGTGAAAGCACGGCGATGTGAAACCGCCCCATTTCATCCGGCAGCCGTTGTTGATCAGGCGAATCGCCATATCAGAATCTTCGTAACCCCAGCCTTCAAACACTTCATCTTGTCCGCCGACGGCGAGGTAGTCTGATTTAAAAAGCGACCAATTGCAACCGCGAAGGAGCTGCCAACGGGTGGGGCGTTTAAGCCGCAAAAAGTTCAACGGCAGCGACAGTGCCGGAGAAAAACGGTTGAGTTTCTTTTGCTGACTGAATTTAATGACGGTTGAAAGATGATTCATCCAATCGAGCTGCGGCCGTTGAAACAACGCTTGCGTGAAGGCTTGTGAAAGCAGAATGCGTTGTCCCGCGACGACACAGCGTTCCTGCGCCAGACAGCGGTGCTGAGTTACGAAGTCTTGACGGACGAGACAGTCCCCGTCCATGAAGATAAGGTAGTCCCCCTGCGCGAGGGTGACTGCTTTGTTTCGGGAGCGTGCCAAGCGAAACCCCTTGTCTTCCTGCCAAGAATGGATTAAGGGATGCGGAAAAGTAGCCTGATGGCGAGAGATTAATTCGGCGGTTTCTGCTTTGGAGCCGTCGTCGGCGACGATGACTTCAAAATGATTGTCTTTTTGAAGAGCCAAGGACTGCAGTACCAAATCCAAAGCCGTCGGCCAGTTGTAGGTTGACACAATGACGGAAATGAGGTCGTTCATCAGAAGGTTCCTTCGCTGTGAACAATTAGGTGGTACTTAGCATATTTCATGAAGGTGTAATAGGCGTGATGAATGGCAAACATCAGTCCCATTTTTCCGTCAAGGAAACCGCGGTTGATGAAATAAACCTTCAGAAAAGCCCACGTCGGTTTAATCAGCGTGCCGACTATGAATCCCGTCTTTTTCCTTTTCTCGTACTGTTGTTGAGCCAGAAAAGAGGTGTACTGATCGAGTTTTCGAATGGTGGCGCTCCAGTCGTGGTAGGGGTAGTGCAGCAGGGCGCCCTCTAAACGCTTAGTCGGATAGGGACTCAGAATTTTTTCGTGAACCCGACCTTCGGAGGTTAACCCTTCCTTCGGGAAAAGGCGCGTGACGGTATCGCTGCGCATGGAACCGTGTTCGATACGGTAGTGAGGAAAACGGTTTACGCGGGAGAAGGCGTAACTGAAGGGATCCCCTTTAAGAACGGCCTGTTGAATAGAGCTTTTTAAGCCGTCGGAAACGACTTCATCAGAATCAATAAATAGCACCCACCGACCGCGACATTGTTGAATACCGAAACGCCGCTGAGCTGAAAAATCCCCTGCCATGGCGTGCGGTATGACGCTGGCGCCGAGTTCTTCCGCGACGGCGACGGTGGCATCGGTACTGCCGTCGTCAATGACGAGAATTTCATCGGCAAAAGTGAGCGACGCTAAACAAGCACGCAACGTGCGCTCGCTGTTGCGGGTGAGCACGACGGCTGACAGATTGACGGCTGACATACGTTAAGCCGCGAACTTTTTAATGGTTTCAAGCACTTCTTCAATAGTCGGCCAACGGCCTTTTTCACCGAGAAGCACGGCGTTGGGATTCCATGGTGAAGTACGGATGGGATCCGTCACGCCGATGAGGGTGATCTGTTTGACGCCCAGAGCGGCGGCAATGTGGCTTACGCCGGAATCGTTGGCAATCACGAATTGCGCATGCTTGACGATCGCAGCAAAGTTGCCGAGAGAAGTCGGCTCATAAATTGAAGCCTCTGGACAGGCCTTGCGGGCGGCATCGGCTTCCTCCTTATTTGGGAAGACGATGGGTTCAATGCCTATGTTGCGTAGCGGTTCAACGAGATCATTGAAATGGGCCCAGCACTTATTTTGACCGTCCTGCAGTCCCCGTGCAATCGGTGCCAAAACCGCGTAGCGTTTCGGAATGTCGTATTTTTCCATGAGGTTTTTGGCAGCCGCTTCGTGGCGCTTTAAAAGGAGCAATCCCAGATTTTTGGGAACCTTGTCCCAAGCGGGCGTCCCGCCCCAAGCTTTGATGGCTTCGTGAGCGACATGAAAGAACCGTTCAACTTCGTGGCACTTCGGCGGTTCGGGGATTTTTTCCGACAGCAGAAGACTGCGGCAGTCCGTGGTGAGTCCGGCACTCTCAATTTGACCGAATTTAAAAAGCAGGGCGGAACCTAAGGAATTCGGAAAGAGCAGTCCCTTAGCAGCACCGGCGTTTTGTGCAAGATACCGGATGCGTTTAAGGTCTTCCGAGACGTGCCCCGTGATGGGATCAAAACGCCACCCCATCCCTGCCATTAAGTCTTCGGCCCAGCGTTTTCCTACGAGCGCCGGCGTATAGCCGCTCGCTTCCAAAAGTCGAAGCGCTGGAAGGCACATGCAGCAATCCCCTACATGGTTGGGAAGTCGGCAAAGAATGGTAGGCATAGAGAAGTCTGAAAGAATAGTCGTCGGTATACTGCGCACTGCACGCCGTCATGCGGCGTTCGGAAGCATTGTAATAAGAATTATCGCTGTGCCGATAACTATCAGTCGGACGAAGACAAGATGAGTATCAAATCGGATAAGTGGATCCGCCGTATGGCTGCCCAAGGGATGATTGAACCCTTTGAACCCAATCAGGTGCGCTCGGTCGAGGGGCGAAAGATCGTGAGTTACGGTACGTCGTCCTACGGGTACGACATTCGCTGTGCGAATGAATTTAAGGTGTTCACGAACATTAATTCCACGATCGTCGATCCGAAGAATTTTGATACGGCGTCGTTTGTGGATGTCGTAAGCGACATCTGCATCATTCCGCCCAACTCTTTTGCATTGGCTCGTACCGTGGAGTATTTCCGCATTCCTCGAAATGTTCTGACGGTGTGCCTTGGAAAGTCGACGTATGCCCGCTGCGGCATTATTGTGAACGTGACGCCCTTTGAACCGGAGTGGGAAGGCTATGTGACGCTGGAATTTTCTAATACCACACCGCTTCCTGCGAAGATTTATGCGAACGAAGGTTGTGCTCAGGTGCTCTTTTTCGAAGGGGATGAAGACTGCGAGACTAGCTATAAAGATCGACACGGTAAGTATCAGGGGCAGGTAGGGGTGACGTTGCCGAGGGCCTGACGGGGCTGAGGAGCGGCGGTCAGCCGGCTGATTTGAGAGTTGCCCCTCAATGCAACCATGCGGTCGTCTTTCGGACGGTATCGTTGCGAAGATGGTTCTTGCAATGAGGGTAGGGACGAAAGAGTGATGTCGGAATTAAAAATTGCGCTGTGGCAGATGAATGCGAAGGTCGGCGATTTTGTGGAAAACGCCGCCAAGATACGAGCAGCGGCCCGACGGGCGGAACAAATGGGGGCGGGCTTGCTCTTGACTCCGGAAATGAGTCTTGTCGGGTACCCTGCGGAAGACTGGATTCTGCGGGATGACTTTTGCGAGAAAGCCAGAAAGGCGCTGACTCAGCTTGCGGCGTCAATGAAAGACACCATTCCGGTTTTAGTAGGTACCGTTTGGAAGGAAGAAAACGGTGCCCGACGCAATGCTTTGGCTTTGTTACGGAGCGGTCGCATTGAAGCGCTCTACTTCAAACAGCATTTGCCGGAGTACGGGGTTTTTGATGAACCTCGGGTGTTCTCTGCCGGGGATCAACCGGTCGTAATCGAAGTCAACGGCGTTCAACTGGGGCTCGCCATTTGTGAAGATTTGTGGCATCCGGATGTTATGGCTCAGACGTGCGCTACCGGAGCTGAGGTGATTTTGTCCGCGAACGCAAGTCCCTTTGAGGTAGGTAAATCCGAAGAACGCGAACGAACCATCCTGCCTTTCGTAAAAAGAAATCATATCCCGTTGGTGTACGTGAACGCCGTCGGCGGACAGGACGAACTGGTGTTTGACGGGGCGGGTTTTGCGACGGATGCGGAAGGCACGGTTTTTTTGCGGCAGCCGTCGTTTACAGAAGATCTGCAGGTCGTGTCCGTGCAGGCGTTGATGAAGCCGCAAACCGCGGTGCCGCTGAAAGAGGACGAGGAACAGCGGTTGACGTCAATGTACGGAGCGTTGACGCTGGCACTGTCGGATTACGTGCACAAAAACGGCTTCAAGCAGGTGGTGATCGGGCTTTCAGGCGGCATTGACAGCGCTTTGGTGGCTACGATTGCGGCGGACGCCTTGGGAGCGGACAATGTTCTCGCCGTCATGATGCCGACGCGGTTCACGGCGGATTTAAGTTTCGACTTGGCGAAGCAATTGGTAAAGAACCTCCGTATTCCCTATGTCGTACGCCCGATTGAAGAACTTTTTAAGGGGTATCAGGCGTTGTTGGCGGACGACTTTGCGGGGAAGGCTTGGGACGTTACGGAAGAAAACCTGCAGGCGCGCATCCGCGGAACGGTTCTGATGGCCTACGCCAATAAGTTCGGTCGGCTTGTGATTACGACAGGAAATAAGTCGGAAACGGCGGTAGGGTACTCCACGCTTTATGGCGATACGGCCGGTGCCTTTGCGCTTATTAAGGATGTATACAAGTCGGACGTGTGGGCGTTGGCTCGCCTTGTTAACCGGCACTGGGAGCGCGAAGTTATTCCGGAAACACTGATTAACCGACCGCCTTCTGCGGAATTGCGGGAAGGACAGTTGGATGAAGCGTCTTTGCCGAAATACGCAGTGTTGGATGCTTTTTTGAAGGCTTACGTGGACGGTCAGCAGTCCATGGAAGACGCGGCAGATAAGGCGCAGTGTGACCGAGCTACTGCGGAACGCATTGTGCGGTTGGTACACCGTAATGAATATAAACGTCGTCAGAGTCCAACGGGACCGAAATTGTCAGGTACGGCATTCGGTCGCGACTGGCGGTATCCGATGACGGCAAAGTAAACGAAGGAGAGAAATCATGAAATTAGTGACGGCGATTGTGAAACCGTTCAAACTGGATGAAGTGCGGGAAGCGTTGGCCGATATCGGCGTAAACGGTCTTACCGTCTCAGAAGTGAAGGGGTTCGGACGACAGAAGGGGCATACGGAGCTGTATCGTGGGGCGGAGTATGTGGTGGACTTTTTGCCGAAGGTGAAAATTGAAGCCGTGGTAGCGGACGATTTGGTCGAGCAATGCTTGGAAGCGATCCAAAAAAGTGCCCGCACGGGAAAGATCGGAGACGGCAAAATTTTTGTGACGGAGGTTGAACAGGTAATTCGGATCCGCACGGGGGAAACCGGGGAAGCAGCCGTTTGAGTTCGATCGAAGTGAGGAACTTTACAGGTAAGGCTTGAGGACGACGGATGAGAATAACGCTGTTGACGACATGGAATATCGTAAAAGCCGTTGGTGGAGCCGAAAGGGTTTTTTGCTCCTTGGCCAATGCCATGGTAGAGCGCGGACATCAGGTTACCGGAGTTTGCTTTGAGTACGCATCGGGACCAACGGGTTTCCCGTTGGATGAACGGGTACATTTGGTAAACGCAGGGGAGGGAAAGAGACCTCCTTTATGGCTATCGAAAACAGCGATCAACCTTAGGTCTTTAAGCTTCAGTCGAGAAAAACGACGAACTAAGCGACTGTTGCTCTGGGAAAGCTATGTAGGACAACCGATTGCGTCTGCGGTTGAAGCAACAAAACCAGATGTGGTGGTTGCGTTTCGGACGGTGGATGTTCATATCGTTCAGAGGTTTTGCGGCAGTAAGTTTCCAATTGTCGCAATGGATCACAATTCTACGGATGTGTTTTTGCCTCGGGGAACTCCGAAAGAGATTAAACAGGCGTTGGAAAGATGTGCTGCGGTTCAGGTGCTGATGCCGGGATTTGTAGGGGAAGTGAAGCGTCTTCTTCCTCACGCTAATGTGACGGTGATTCCGAATGCTGTGCCGCAGTTTAAAGCGACAGCCGACCGTGCGGTTCACACCATTGTGAACGTAGCCAGAATTACACCGGAGAAACAACAAAATCTATTGGTAGAAGCTTTTTCTCTGATAGCCGATCGATATCCGGATTGGCAAGTGCAGTTTTGGGGAGATAACAGTGTTGAGCCGGAGTGCGTTCAAAAGCTAAAGACACTGATTGAACAAAAACATTTGTCGGATCGAATTCATTTGTGCGGGAATACGAATCGAGTAGAGGGAGTCCTGGCGAACGCTTCGGTGTTTGCTTTTCCCTCGCGCAGAGAAGGGTTTGGCTTGGCATTGGCCGAAGCCATGGCCATGGGCTTACCGGCCGTAGGGTTAGTGACGTGTCCCGCTGTTAATCAGTTGATAAAACCGATGCATAATGGATTATTGTGTGATCCGACGCCGGAATCTTTTGCAGATGCGCTGTCGCAACTCATGGATAATGAGACTTTGCGTGTTCGATTGGGAAACGCGGCGAAAGAAGATATGAAAGCTTATGACGCTGATAAGGTTTGGAGTCGATGGGAAAGTGTATTGCGTTCTGTAAAAGAGCAATCTAATGAAATCAAAGTACATTGATGGTGGAATATGCGTGTTGGTATTGCCTGTAACAGTTTTGGTCGATCCGGAGGGATGGAACAGTATGCCCTGAAAGTTGTTGAGGCGTTGCTTCAGCTGGGACACACTCCCGTAATTTTCACAATGAAGGCTGATGAAACGCTGCCGCTTTATGATGACGTAGAGGTGCATGTTTGTCGGACGTTGCGGTCTTGGCTGCCCAATAAATGGAATGTCGTGCGTTTTAACCGTTGGTTGTCGGAGCTACGGCAGACCGTCAGGACAGATATGATGATGGGGTGTTGTTTGTCATTAACTTCAGAAATTGCCATGTGCGGAGGAACTCACATCGGTTTCTTGAAAGCGATGAGGCGAGCGCCTGGTTGGATGGATCGCTGGATTATTGACTTAGAGCGGAGAATGTACGGCGAAGCCGTGGTAGTAGTGGCACATTCTGAAGCCATGAAAAGGGAACTGGAAAGCTTTTATGGCATTTGCTCAGAGAAGATCAAAGTTATTTACCCTCCGCAGTCATTTAAATCGCCGTCGATCAGAGCTGAGCGATCCTTGTTAAGGAAAAGATTTGGCTTGCCGGAAGATAAAACATTGTTTCTTTTTCCGTCTTCCAGTCATAAGCGTAAGGGAATTGATCTGCTGAAACAGTATTTCAGCAAGACAGAATTTCCTGAAATGTTGGTTGTGGCAGGCCGGCCGGTGAAACATCCGTTTAAAAATATGCAGTATGTGGGTTTTTGTGACGATATGCCGTCGTTGTATCAGGCCTGCGACTACACGGTGATGGCGAGTCTTTATGAACCTTTGGGTATGGTGGGGGCGGAAAGCGTGAGTTGCGGTACGCCGGCGATCATGGGAAAAAATATGGGCTGTTGCGAGATTTTGGATGATGAAGCTCTGAGAACCTTTGACGTGCATTCGTTGGAGGATTTTGAACGGGTGATGGCGGAGGTGCGGGAACATCCGGTGAAATTAGTGCCTCCCTATGAACGGTATGTGGATCGCCGGGGGGTGATGACCGGAGAAGCGCACGTGACTGAAATACTTTCTAAATACATGAATTATTGATGATAAATAAAAATCAACAAATGAAATTAGAAAAGATGAGCTTCCCGCAGACGGTGAATGTCTTGCGTGTTTTGATGTTCCTTTTGTTATCTCTCTATGTATTGAATGCTGTCGGCAATCTGGAGGCCGTACAACATTGGGTCGGAGGACAGCGTTATCTCAATGCGTTGTGGATTGTGATGGCGCTGTATTTGTTGGTCAGTCGATTTGATATAGATCGAAGTTTTTTCGTACGGCAGGTTCGACTTCTGGCACCGATCGGAGCCGTCTGTATTTTCTTGTATTTTTATCATGATCGTTCATTTGATTTAGGTTTCCTCAAATATGCCGTGTTGTTAGTTCTGGCGGCTTCGGTGGTTTGTCGGTTGAATTGGTTGGACAGAAACGTTTTTTTTCGTGTTAATTCAGCGGCCTGCCTGGTGATTTTTGCCATGGCGTTGTACCAAATCCTCGGACTCCATCGCTTGGTTCCTGACGGAGATGTCAACCAAAATATCTTTGCGCCGCAGGCGATGATTATCGGCGGTATTTCGGTATTTGCTTGGTTGTATGACGAAGTGGATAAAAAAGGACGCTTGGTGCACGTTGTGTGTGGCGTGTTGGCGCTGTGGGTCGCTTTGAGAACGAGTTGCCGTACGGCGTATGTGGCGGAAATGGCGATGGCAGTTCTTTTTTGTGGTTTGGCTTATCGCAAGTATCGTTGGCCGTTCCCTTGGCTCTTGCTGGGGGTAGCGGTGGTGGCCGCCGTTATGGTAGCCGTCGTGTTTTGCTCACCGGAGGTAACGGAATCGAAGTTCGGACGCATTACGATTGAGGTTACCGGGTTTATTGACCTAGAGTCAGGAAAAACGACCGAATCGTCGATAGGTCTGCGGTTGGCCATGTGGCAAGCGGCTTTGTCGGAAATTATTCCCAAGCACTTTTGGTTCGGAGTGGGTGAGGTATCCAACGTGGACTTTGTCAGCCTGTTTCCTCACACCAAGATAGATAAAAACTTTTTGTCTACGTTGCAGCATTTTCATAATGAGGGAATCAATATTTTTGTGACCGGCGGCTTGCTGTTGTTTGTGAGTGCGAATGGATTGCTCTGTCGGTTGTTTCAGAGGGCGTGGTCGGAACCTGCGATGTTGTGTTTGTTGGTGGGGACCGTAGCGTTTGGGATGACGGAAGTTACTTGGTCGCATAAAAGCTGTTTTTTGATGTTGGCGTCGGTATGGCTGTTGTATGAGTGCGCCAGTTCGAAATCGTCATCTTCCGAATTCAAAACTGAGATTCGCAAGGATGCGTTTGCATAGGTAGCCCTTAAATGGGTCACTTTTCTCTTCCAATGGATCGAGGTTCTCTCAAAATGGGCAGAGAAATCTCGCCAAGAGTTTCTCAAAACGGGTCGGTGGTTTCTCTCAAACGGAACAGGTAAATTCATAAATGGGCGCTTCTGAAATTTACCGCTCATTTTTTTCCAAAACGGGTCTTTCTTATTTCGGAATGGAACTATCCGCGCCCAAATTGGATTGCGATTATTTTCAAACGAGCCAATACTCTCTCAAAATGGGTCAACCTTCTCTCTACATGGTTCGTTGATATCCCTTAACGGATTGATAGTCTCTGATTCTGAGCCTATTGCTTCTCACGCTGAGCTGAACCTATTTGATTGCGGTCTAATCATCGCTGGAAACGGCTCTAAGCTCGCTGTCAGCGGGCATTCTCTCTCCCAAAGCGAGCTGTTTTTCTCTTGGCTTTTTCTCTCAAATTGGCGAAGCCAGTTCCCCTCAATGGGTCGCGGTAATCCATACCCGGTCGGACGCGGTATCTTTTTCTTGTTCCCGTTTTTACGGGACTTTTCAACAGCTTAAGAAAGGATACCTTGATGAAGAAAAATGCACAGGAAATCCGGGCGGTTCTCAAAGGATGTGCCCAGGGGCTGTCTGCCGGGCGAATTGCGGCCAAGACAGCCATCCCTAAGACTACCGTTCAGCGCATGATTTCTCGAGGCAAAGAAGTCAATGTCCAATATGATCAGGCTAAAGCCATGACGGATTTTGCCTTGGAAGAGATCTTTTCTCCCAAACGTCGGACACTTTTCCAATATGCAGAACCCGATTTAGAAGACGCGTACCTTCGGCATGCTCGCAAATCGCGGCCAATCGGACTTTCCGTCTTATGGACGGAGTACGTTAAAACGGTACCCGATGGGTACAAGGCTTTAAGCTATCCGGCCTACTGCAAGAACTACGCCGCTTACACCAAGGGACTGCCTGCAAAGCTACGGGAAGTCACTATGACGTTTCATTGGGCCCCCGCTGATGTTGTGATGATCGATTACAGCGGCGACGGCATTGAATTCCGTACACCCGATGGGAAAACACTGACGGCGCAGATTTTCGTCGGCGTCTTACCGCACTCGGACTATATCTTCTGCTACGCAACACCTGATCAGACACACACAAGCTGGTTCTGCGCCTGTGCTGAGATGTTTAAGTTCTTTGGTGGCGTAACGAACTATATTTTTCTAGATAATTCAACATCATTAGTGCCCCATGCCGACAGATTTAATCCCACTAAATCTCCCGACTTTCTGGCTTTCTGCAGCTTTTTTCACACGGCGCCTTACGTATGTCGTCCGTATGAGCCACGCGATAAAGCGTTGGTTGAAAATGCTGTAGGTCAAATTCAAAGAAGAATTCTTAATCTCTTGTCAGAACAGCAATTTTTCAGTATTGATGATATCAATACCGCCCTAAGGTCGAAACTGGACGAACTGAACAACACCCCGATGGTTGAAAAAATGAAAACTAGGGCCGAGCTCTTCGCCGAAGAGGCTGTCTTGCTGCAACCCCTTCCTCTTGAGGAATACGAACCGGAGATGATCGAGAAAACCTTAAAAGTTAGATCTGACTATCGTATTCGCTATAAAAATCGGAGATTTTCAGTACCTTACAAGTACGTCGGCCAAACAGTCAAGGTCGTTATTTATCCCCATAAAAACTATCTGGACTGCTTCGACCTCCGTACTGGAGAAAGAATAGCGCACCATGACATTTCGTCCAAGGCTTCTTTTGACAATGTTCTTGTTGAACATATGCCAGCCAAACACCTCGCCCTGGTTAGAACGCAGGACGAACTGATAGACATGGTTGCACTTGCTGGGGCAAAATCGAGGGAGCTGGCTGAAATCATTGCTGCCAATACCCCCAAGCGCAACGCCGTGCGGCTTTTAAACGGCCTTCTGTCTTACCAACACCGTATCGGCAATGCCCTCTTCGAAGATTGCTGTAAAGCGACACTGAAACGTCCTCAGCCTAACTATGACCATTTGCTGGCTGAAATAGACCGCCGCATTGGCGGTGAACCTACGGAAGAAGTGAAAATCCCACGCGGAGGAACTCTAACCGTCAAAAAGATCGAACACAATATTCGAGGCGCAGAGTATTACAAAAATCGTTTGGAGAAATGAATGCAAACACAGCTCTCTAAAGAAGACGTACTTTCCTACATGGACTCACTTCGTCTCCCCGGTGCAAAAGGTAAATTCCTCGAACTTTTAGCGCTACCTGACAGCGTTAATTTGACGCAAACGGAATTCGTTGGCCTGATGCTCAAAACCGAGGTCAGCACGCGACGAGAACGCCGTGTCGAACGACTGCTGAAGGAGTCTGGCTTGCGTCGAAATGCCGCCTTTCTAACAGCTCGCCCAGAGAATGTGATGTATGGCGATCGAGGATTAAATAAGGACGTTGTCGAGCGCCTTGTCTCATGCGACTGGATCCGCTTACCTACCCCGCCTTCCGTCATCATTACAGGCCCCAGCGGCACAGGAAAAACCTGGCTTGCGCACTTGATAGGGCGATGCGCCTGCGAACAGTCTTTGACCGTTCAATATCTGCGCTTCCCCGAGCTACTGGAAAAATTGCAGGATGCCTTCGACCATCATGAAAGCGCCTCTTTTCGGCGAACTTTGAATTTAAAGCGCTTGCTGATCATTGACGACTTTGGCATCGGTAATGTCACTCCAGAATTGTTGAATGACTTCCTGAGCTTGATTGAAGCCCGCGCGCAGATAAGCGCTACCGTGCTCTCCGGGCAACTCGACCCCGCAGAATGGTACGACTACCTTGGGCGCAGTCACAGCACTGACGCTTTGGTTGATCGTCTGATCAATTACAGCTACATCATCAAACTCTGCGGCAATTCACTCCGCGAACTCGCTAAGCCGACGTTGTAAAGCTGGTGTCTGCACCGCGCGACGATACCTGTCACTGCGGCGCCAGCAGTTGGCCCCGTAGTCCCTTCGGTCGCCCCTCCGGGGCTCCCTTCGGGACTACGGGGCCAACTGCCAAAATCGCTCCCATTGAAGCCAGTCAAATTAAAAGTCGCGGCCAGTGAAGGTGAAAAACTGGAGCCAACCCGTTTGGGGATACTTGTAACCCACTTATCGTAGATTTGTGCAAACATTTTGCTTCTCGCAATAAGATCTGTGCCAATTTAACTTGCGCCCTGGGATGCAAACCGGCTTCAATTTCATCAATAACTAATATTCCACCCGTGTAATTATTCCCCATTTTTCTCTTTAGCATTCTGAATGAAGCCAAAGCAGTAGCTATTGAAGCTACAGCGCCTTGTCCAAGAGATATTGTAGTGGTGTCATATTTGTAAGTCGGGTGTTGGGTTCGAAGAACATGACTTCTGGAAAGACCGAGATCTAACTCACTAGGTGAGGCATCAATCACTTCCCCTGGAATAATGTGATTATGAAATTTTCTAATAAAATCGGCATCATCTTCACCCAAAGAAGACTTCAACACATCAACCTTTGGACTTTCACCAATCGGCCACGTTCTTGCCGCGCTAACAAAGATTGTTGGCATCGGAATTTTTCCATCCGGTTTAACTCCCATATTAGCCGCGAAATCCGCATCACTTTTAGTTCGCGGAACAACTCTATAACGAATAGTTCCTGGTATCTTCGTTTGTGTTTTCCCAATATTGCAAGCTTTTACAACCTCCCCTTTATTAACATCATACGTTAATAAAATATATCCGTTATCTTTACCGCCTGCCGTGATGTCTGCAGGGGCCAATTTAAACTGTTCTTCAAACTTGGAAAAAAAATCCGTTCCAAAGTAGCTTTTTATGCCATCAAGATCCTTTGCTGACATTCCACTCGCATTGGCAATAAATCCCAAGATAGAAGACTTCCCGATGCCGTTATGACCAGCAATAGCCGTCAATCTCGGAAACACGGGAATTTCCAAGCCAGACAACTTGCGCCAAGAGTTTTTTCCAAAAACAATCTTTTTGAGGATAAAACGGTGTTTCATATTAAATGTCTCCAAAGATAGCGTGAGCTCCGTTTTCACATACCGCGTTCTGAGAAACAAAACTTACCCCAGGCGTCAAAAACCTCCCGCATATCTCCCAATGCCTGCTCGCGGTCATAGGCACACTGGTAGCTCTCGTTGCGGTGGTCCAGGCAGCTCTCACGTAGGTCGCGGCTGAATTCTTTGTGACTATACCCCTTTGCGTCTTTCGCCCACGTGTTGAACGTTGCGCGGGCACAACCATGGAGCGTCACGATGCGCGGTTTTCCCGTGTGATCTTTCTGGTCCGGATCCACCCAACCGATGCCATCAATTTTGCGCTGCTTGTCGTGCATGCGCTTAATGAGCGCCCTAACCGCGTCACGAGTAAATGGAGACGTATGCCCCTTATTGATGTTTGGGAAAATGAAAGATACGTCGGGGAGCCTGGGCGTACTGTTTAAAAGTTCCATCGCCTGAGGGCTCAACGGGGTTTTACGATCGAACGGTATCTTCTCGCTTTTGACCTTCATGCGCTCTCGGGGAATAACGTGCAGCCAACGGCCTTCGTCATCCTGCTGAATCTCTTCCCAGGACGCTTCCCGTGCCGTGGTGTTGCGCGCCGCCGTCAGAATGGCGAATGCCAAGCACCTAGCCGTCTGGCTCACCGGCACCAACTCCATCAACGCCTTGAAGAATGCCGGCATGCGTTTTGGCGGCAAGGCAGGTTCGTGGCCCCCGGCTGGACGATCTAACGGCAACAGGTCACCCAATTTGCCGTCCTTGACCAGGCACGGGTTCACCATCGGAGGAATCATTTCCGACCGCATTGCCCAGTCAATTGCCTGGCGAGCATCCGAAAGAATGCGCTCAGGCGTATCAATCATCGTGCGCCATTTTTCCGCCAGGGCATCGTAAAACATTTGAGCGGTCAGCTGCGGCACCGGGCACGCCCGCAGAGTTTCCGGAATGTGGTTCCGGAAAAAACCGTCCCAAACCTCGGTCTTGCTCTTGGATGTAGTACTCCAGCGCCCTCGCTTTTCATTAAAGTTGATCCATTGTCGGATCAACCTTTCAAACGTCAGAACGTCAGGCGCATCAGACCCCCCCTTTTGTTCGCGCCTAAGCGCGTTCCTACGCTCTTTTTCCTCTTTGGATGGGTCAACCCCTTGCTTGATCTTCTCCTTCCATTCTGCGGCCTTTTTAAAAGCCTCAGCGAGGGACATATCGGGATACTTGCCGAGAGTAAAGGTTCGGTTAATGGAGCGTTCCCGGAGAACAAAGTACTTTGCGAGTTCGCCGCTCTTCAACAGCGTTACCCAGACGTACAGCCCCGGCACCACGCCGCACGCGGTGTGCTTGGTAACGGTCCTGAGCTTTTTCTCAGTAATTGGAGCAACGTTTTTCATGTCCAAATCCCTCGTAATCATTTGAAAATAGATGATTTTCAAATTTTTATGGTAGAAAGAAATCCGACGGTTTTTCGGGTGTTTTTCGTTTCTACCATAGATTTGTACCCTTATTTCTACCAAAAAGCGAGAGCTGTAGACAACAAAGGACGAGACGGAATAAGACGGGACAGGCGAAACAAAAGCCTGCGAGCCCAATAGCGGCGGGAGATGCGTAGAAGAAGATAATAAAAAAGGAGACGTGTAAACACGTCTCCTCCTGGAATTTTGGTCGGGGCGGCGGGATTCGAACTCGCGACCCCTTGCACCCCATGCAAGTGCGCTACCAGGCTGCGCTACGCCCCGAACGAGTTGCGAATATTATAGATGCCGCTTCCTGAAATCAAGTCCTCAGCGATTTTTTTTACGACTTACCGGACTTGTCACTGATATACAAAGAATCTTTTTAGACCTTCGGCATCGTCAAAGCCCGCAGCGCGTCATACGCCTGACGACAGACCGCCTGCAGATGCTCGATCTCCGCCTTTTTCTGCGCCAAAATTTCGTCGGTATGCCGTTTTGACGATTCCGCCGCCTCGGAAACTCGGGCTTCCGCTTCTGCCAGCACTGCCTTCACGCGCTCCTCTGCCGCGGCTTCGGCCTCGGCCGCACGCTGCTGTGCTTCCTGAATAATCTTTTCGGCGCGTTCCTGCGCCTCACGCATCGCCGCCTGAGCCCGACGTACTTCTTCTTCTGCCGCCGCCACCTTCCCGTCGGCCACAGTCTGCGCGGCCTGTGCCCGTTCCTTAGCGCCGTTGAGCAGACTTTCGTAGCGGGTCTTTTGATCCGCCAACATCTGTTGGCAACGCTGATTGGCCTGCGTCAGGGCTTCGGCCACCGCGCGGCGCGAGGCATCCTGCATGAGATTGCGCAGATCCGACGGAATAACGGGCGAAGCTTCTGCCGGGCGCGGTGCCGGCGCGGTCTGCGCGGGAGCAACAGTCTGAGCCGGTGCCCCTACGGGCTGAACGGACGCCGCGGGGGTCGGTTGCCCCGGGTGAGCCGCCTGTTGCGGTGTCGGTGTTTCCGTCCGCGTGGGTTGAGAATTCAGTACCCCCGTCGGACGCAGCGACGTAACGGGAAACGCCCGTTCTTCAAGAAGCCGCTCGCGAGCATCTTCAATCGTGAGATGATCCACGTAGAGAAGCTTTTTAATGCGCATCACCAACGCTTCATCGTTGATGGTAAAGGCCGACTTAAGGCTGCCATCCGCATTTCTCAGCTGCGGAAACTGCATCTGCCAATAGCTCAGGATATAAGACGCCAAATCGCAGCGGCGTGACAGCTCATCAAGCGAAAAAGTCTGGGAATACATAGCTCAACAATATAAAAAGCGGTCGATGTGCGGTGTGTAAAACAAAAAGCCGAAACCACTCTGCAGCAGGTGATTTCGGCTTTCGGTGTGCACTCCCGCAGAAGGTGCCTTAGTCTAATGCAGATCGCTCCTTCTGTGGCGGGAAAAACTCACGGCTTACGCCTTGGGTTCAAACCCTTCAGGATCCTTGAAGGACGCCACGCTGTCGCGCATATGGGGCGCCGCAAGGAACGTCACCACACGGCGAGCGGCGATCACGTGGGGCACGCCCGTCTTGGGGTTGCGCCCCGGACGCGCCACCTTGTCACGGGTGGAGAACGTACCGAAATTCGCGAGCTTCACGTCACGACGGGCAACGAGCGCCGTGAGGATTTCTTCAAAAACCGTTTCCACAACGGCATTGGCTTCCGAGCGGGAAAGCCCCATCTTGTCGGAGAGAACTTCCGTGAAGTTCATCTTCGTGAGCGTGGAAGAGTTGGCAGGCCCTGTCGGATAACGACCCTGGGAAGCGTCAATCTGATTCATAACAACCTATTCCTAGTTAAAAAGTTGGTTCAAAAATAATCCATCAGGCTCGCTGGCGGCAGCCGAGGCTGGTGAGGACGTCCACCACGGACGCCACCGCAGCATCCGCCGCATCCTCTGCCAACGCTTCTTCGGTCTTCGAAGACAACGTCAGGCGGAACGCCATGCTCTTTTCCGCGGCACCTTCGGGACAGTACACGTCAAAGAGCCGGAAATCATCAATCACGGCTCCGGCGCGCGTTGCGCGGAGCTTTGCCACGGCGTCGAAAATCGACGCCGCGGTCACATTGCCCGGCACCATGAGCGACACGTCGCGGTGCATCGGCTGGAATTTGCTCACGGCCGCGGGCTTCGGCAACGGAATGCTCGTGAGAGCGTCTACATCGATTTCAAAGACCACCGGTGCCTTCGGAAGATCATAGGCATGGCAGACCGCCGGATGCAGTTCCCCGATAAACCCGGCTTCCTTCCCGTTGATGAGAATGCGGGCTGAACGTCCCGGGTGCAGCGCCGGATGTTCCGCCGCTTCAAAACGGGCCGTAAGCGGGGCAACGAGCGCCTCAACGTCCCCCTTCACGTCAAAGAAATCGACGTTGCGGGCAGCTTCGCCCCACTGCGCCGTATGCGCGTCGCCGTAAGCGAGGCCGGCAATGTGGTTGGGCTGGCGCACGCCCTTCACGGAGAAGGGGCCGTCTTCCACGGTTTCATCCGGGAAAAACACGCGACCCAGTTCGAACACGCGTACGTCTTCGGCCTTGCGGTTCAGGTTGAAGCGCAGGATATCGACGAGTCCGGAAATGAGCTGGGTGCGCATCACGGACAACTGGCTCGCGATGGGGTTCAAAAGTCGGATGGGCTTGTCGTTACCGGCAAAATCCTTTTCCCACTTTTCTTCTACAAAGCTGAAGTTGATGAGTTCCTGATAACCGCGGGCCACCAAGGCTCGGCGCAGATCATGCTTGCTGCGACTTTCTTCCGCCGGACTCAGCATCGTGGCTGCAGCCTTCGGGAGGCGATCCGGCAGCTTTTCGTAGCCGTAGAGACGCGCCACTTCTTCAATGAGATCTTCTTCGATCTCGATGTCAAAGCGGTACGTCGGGGACGTCACGACGAAATCTTCGCCGTCGCGCACGAATTCAAACCCGAGGCGGGTAAACGCCTGCGCCATGAAGTCCTGAGGAATATCGATCCCCACCAGCTTCACGCAGCGCGAGGGACGCATACGCACCTTCTTCGTTTCCGGCAGATTCACCTGCTGATCATCCACCGGCCCCACCTTCGTTTCCGCCGTACCGCAGATGTCGAGCACAAGCTGCGTAATGTACTGCATGTGTTCGGCATTGCTGCCGTAATCGACGCCGCGTTCAAAGCGGTGCGCCGCATCCGTAGAGAAATTGAGCTTGCGGCAACGCCCCTGAATCTTCACCGGGTACCAAAACGCGGCTTCAATGAAAATATCCGTCGTGTCAAGCGTAATCGACGTCGCTTCTCCGCCCATGATGCCGGCGATGGCCTCAGGGCCGTTTTCGTCTGCGATCACGCCGTAGTAAGGATCAAGTTTTGCAGTTTCACCGTTCAACAATTCGCAGTTTTCGCCTTCCTTGGCCCAGCGAACCGTGAGGTCGCCCTTAATCTTGCCGAGATCAAAGAAGTGCGTCGGACGCCCGAGTTCGAGCATCACGTAGTTCGAAATGTCGACAAGCGCCGAAATCGAGCGCTGACCGCTCTTTTCCAAGCGATCCTTCATCCACTGAGGCGTGGGCGCCTTGGCATTGAGCCCCCGAATCACACGGCCCGTAAAACGACCGCAGAGTTCCGGCGCTTCAATATGCACCGCCTTTCGGCATTCGCAGGTCGCGGGCACCACGGGCATCGCGGGCAGCGTGAGGGGCGCCCCCGTTACTGCATGCAGGTCGCGGGCAACGCCCACCAAGGACAATGCATCACCGCGATTGGGGGTGAGCTTGATTTCGATGCGCTTGTCGTCCAAGTGCATCAGTTCCCGCACGTCTTCCCCGACGGGCGCATCCTCAGGCAGTTCCCAAATGCCGTTGTGGTCGCCGTTCACGCCCAACTCACGCTGCGAGCAGAGCATGCCGAAGCTTTCCACACCGCGCATCTTGGCGCGCTTGATCTTGAATTCCGGCAATACGGCGCCGATCTTGGCGCAGGCCACCTTAAGTCCCGTGCGCACGTTGGGCGCACCACAGACGATCTGCAGCACTTCGCCCGCACCCACGTCCACCTTACAGACGTGCAGATGATCCGAATTTTCGTGATCCACGCATTCCAGCACGTGCCCCACCACCACACCGGAAAATTCCGGTGCAATGCTCGTCACTTCTTCCACTTCCAACCCGGCCATCGTGAGCTTTTCAGCGAGCTCATCCGTCGTGAGATCCGGATTAATGTAGCTTCTCAGCCACTCTTCAGAAAACAGCATCTTTCGTTACTCCATCCGGTTTTTCTCAGTTGAACTGACGCAGAAAGCGCAGATCGCCTTCAAAGAAGAGGCGCAGGTCATCCACGCCGTAGCGCAGCATCGTCAGACGTTCCAAACCGGAACCGAAGGCAAAACCGACGTACTTCTCAGGATCGAGTCCATAGTTGCGCACCACGTTGGGGTGCACTTCGCCGGCGCCGGAGATTTCCAACCAACGGCCTTTCTTGGGGCCCGTCGTAAAGGCCATGTCCACTTCAACCGAGGGTTCGGTGAACGGGAAGTAGCTCGGACGGAAACGAACGATCAAGTCATCCGTCTCAAAGAAACGGCGCAGGAAGCTCGAATAAACGCCCTTCAGATCCGTGAACGAAATGTCATCGCCAATCCACAAACCTTCCACCTGATGGAACATCGGGCTGTGCGTGGCATCACTGTCCACACGGTAAGTGCGGCCCGGGGCGATGACCTTAATGGGCGGCTGATGCGTACGGGCGTAGCGAACCTGCATCGGAGACGTATGCGGCCGCAGCGGCAGCTGCAGTCCCGTGCCGTCCTTGCGATCCACGTAGAACGTATCCTGCATGGAACGGGCCGGATGATTGGGCGGATTATTAAGCGCCGTGAAACTGAACCAATCGCTTTCAATTTCAGGACCGTCGGCGACATCAAAACCGATGGAACGGAAGATTTCTTCAATGCGGATCCATGTGCGCATCACGGGATGCAGGCCACCCACCGGAATCCGACGGCCGGGCAACGTTACGTCGATCGCTTCGGCGGCGAGCTTTACCTTCATCTTTTCCGCCGCGAGCGCATCACGCCGGGCGGTGAGCGCGGCGTCAATCGCCTGCTTTACCGCATTGATGGCCTTACCGCGTTCCTTTCGTTCTTCGGGCGCGAGTTTCCCCAACGACTTCATCATCACCGTGACGGCGCCCGTCTTACCGAGGTACTTGGCCTTGGCGTCTTCGAGCGCGGCCGGCTGCTGAGCCGCCGCAAAATCGGCCTTGGCCGATTCAATCAATTGTTCTAATTCGTCCATCTTGACTCATACCGACGAATCCGACGCCCAGCCTCTTTTAGTGAGCCCCCGCCGACGGATTTCGCCTTCTTCTCGAAAAGGATCGCTGATTATAGAAAAAAACACTGAAAAAACAAATAGTTCTTTCAAAATTTTTTCAGCAAAAAAAAGGGCTCAGCACGTGCTTTGCAATGAAAACACTCAGCTGAACCCCTTTCTGAGGCGGCCGATCTCTGCGAAACCGGCCCGCTCCGTCCGGCTTAATTAAGCCAGAGCAGCCTTGGCCTGTTCGACGAGGACGGCGAAACCGGCCTTATCAAACACCGCCATGTCGGCGAGCACCTTGCGGTCAAGAGCGATATCCGCCTTCTTCAGACCGTTCATGAAACGGCTGTAGGTCATGCCGTTGGCACGGGTCGCAGCGTTGATACGCGCAATCCAGAGGCGACGGAAGACGTGCTTCTTGTCGCGACGGTCGCGGTAAGCGTACTGACCGGCACGCATGACGGCCTGCTTGGCAATGCGGAACACATTGTTGCGGCGCAGACGGAAACCCTTGGCAAGGGCGATAATCTTCTTATGACGGGCACGAGCCGTCACACCACGTTTCACGCGAGGCATTCTTTATTCCCTCCCTTATTACGCGTAAGGCAGCATACGATGGATGGACTTGCTGTCGGATTCGTGAATGGTGACCATTCCGCGAAGGTGACGCTTGTTCTTCGTCGTACGATGGGTAAGAATGTGACGCTTGGTGGCGTGGGCACGCTTAATGGAACCGCCGGCGCGGACCTTGAAGCGCTTGCTCGCAGCCTTCTTAGTTTTCATCTTCGGCATTTGCCGTTTTCCTTCTGATTTGTCGGAACATCAGGCGGTTTCTTAAAGGGAAACACTTCGCTTATGCCCGCCCCGACTTTTTAAAAGCGACCGCTCAATTTAACGGCCGCTCTGAGAAAGTCCGTGATTATACACAAAACTTACTTCTTTTTCTTCGGGGCCAGCACCATAATCATCTGGCGCCCTTCCATCTTCGGATTCTGCTCAATCTGAGCTTCCTCCGCGAGATCGGTGCG
>ERZ779875.936-NODE-936-length-21858-cov-3.689079_pt1 | contig 21858 bp, 22 predicted proteins | sample MGYA00511246_ERZ779875 | MGnify/ENA primary metagenome ERZ779875 (study PRJEB29588, sample SAMEA2155093) | human gut metagenome | biome: human gut; feature: human-associated habitat; material: faeces | place: Denmark | collected 2008/2010 ... | reverse complement strand
TTGCAATAGCAACGGTTGGAGGCGCGGTCGCTATCCATAAAGATTCCAGCAACTCAAATACTGGACATTCTATTACCGTGGAGCAATCAGACTACAGTAAAAAAAAGGAAGAGGCAATCCAGCAGATTGAGGATGCCGTAAAAGACTTATCGGATGACCAGCAATCCGAAATTGACTCTTATATCAAACAGAATATTGAAAACATCCAAAAAGCTGAGTCTGAACGTACCATAGAAAGCACGCTGCAGGAAACACTCGATTACATAGACCAAAGAAGTTTGAGTGAAAAAGAAGAGCAACGAAAAGAAACACAGACAACGGAAACATCTTCTTCCAGTGAAAGGGAGGTTACTTCTTCCTCTGTATCAGAAGAAGATAAATACCATATCCTTGGGGAAGATTATATTTATGAAAATAACGACTATCTTCCAGTTATCAATCAAAGTAACTGGATCTATATGTCTGATGAAGAGAAAGACGATTGGCTGAAGAAATGCACACCGGTAAAAGAAGATTCCGCCCACTCTATCACAGCCATATGTACAGACGCTTATGGTTACAATAAAAGCTGGTTTCTTCCCTGCAGACTGCATAAATGGATCACGGAAAACAATATCACAGCAACGGAAGGTGAATATCTGGCCTATGGAACCTATAAACCAAGTAAGGAAACATTCTATCTCGTACTGAATGACAGTAACCGAACCGTAACTCTGGTTACATACAACAAAAATTCCCAGGACTTTTCCTTTGAATTTGCCGGCATGACAGAGAGTGAGGTACTGGAAATGAAGAAAATGGATGCAAATACATCAGACACCACAGGGCACCAGGAAGATTCCAATAATACTTCTGATGCCGGTGATGCACCACTTTCTGAATCTGCCTTAAATGAAATGGAGAAAAATGCAGAACAAAATCAATAAAATCAAACATACCGGCGTATATGTTCTGGTTGTAGATGATTACTTATACAAAACCGGAGACATATTTGGCGAGTGGGTTTTTCTTCCCATGGATTCACCGGCAATCTCAAAATATGATGATACTTACGTTATTATTAAGTATGATTTAAGTGACATTACAAATCAGACACAGAAAAACTGGATTCAAAAGCAAATCGAGCAAAATAAACATAATATTTCGCGCCTCAATAACATCTTAATAGCGTATATGGAGAACGAAAACTGGAATTCATAGTCTCCAAGGAAAACTGATACTTATAAATTTTCCGAAAAAGGTAGCCTAATTTTGAGGCTGCCTTTTTTGAACCACAAATCAAAAAAAGGAAGAATTAAAAACATGAAAATACAACGAGATGGGAAAGAATATACCTTGACGGCCGAAGAAGTTATGGAAGCCCACGAAGAATTTGTTACCAGTTTTATGGTTGCCGAATTGGAAAATTCATATGATGTACCACATAAATATTCGAAAGATCTCGCAAAAGAGGCATATGATATGTATGCTGACAGCAGTATTTATTCCGAATATGATTGCATCGAACGTGTTGCAAAGGACTATCAGGATCGCTGTAAAGAACCTACTGTTACAATAACTTGGTCAGAGTGTAACGATTTTGAAGATGGCGAGGTTATTCCGCTCGCAGAAGCAAATAAAAGGTTTGAATTTACCCGATGAACCGATGTTAAAAAATTACGATCAAGCTTTAATTGCAGAAAGACAAAAAATAGAGAGGAAGAACTTAAACAGGAATCTGCTGTCGCAGGACTGACGTTAGAAGAATATATCACACAAAAATATATTTTCAAATGTCAAAAAACAGTAAATAAGCATACAAAATGTTCCCAAAAACGCCCAATCATTTAAGACTGCTAAGCAGTCTTTTTTATTACACAAAAAGGAGAAAGAAACTATGGATATAGATACATTAATTGAGCGACAAGAAGTGCTGGTTGAAAATCAAAAACAGCTTTTATCTGCGATGGTGTCTACACTTGACCTAATGAAAGCAGAAAAATTACGTCAAGAAATAGATCAGGAAATAGCATTTGATGAACCAAATAAGACTGTTGAGCAAGAAGAAGATCCTCGGGTCCAAAAGCATAAAATTATTGCCTTGAAAAATGGTTATACCCCGGAAGACGTGGAAGAAGTTGCGAGTATTTACCGATCATACTATGAATCTCTTGATGAAATCGAGGCAGATCTCGCTGCAGAAGGTAAGCCAAGTAATGGATCTGACTATGAATTACGAGCTGAAAATGTACGTGCGCTTCGCGATCAGGACTTATCATATATTGACCACAAATATGAAGAGCAGCGCAAACAGAAGTCACGTCCTACGCAGCATCCACTGAAACGTCCCAAAAAAACGATGAGTAAAATTTGACTTGTAGAAAAGAGGAAACCATATGTCAGAGTCACTGGGCCCCCGGAAAAAGGATTGGGATTTTTCATCCACATTAAAAACTCTTCTGGATCGTCATACTCTCGAACTTTCCAACGAAGAATTAGAGGAAATCAATCTATACCTTTTAAATCAAAGAGAACACGCGATCGCTTTATACTCTCAGCAATTATATGGAATGAAACGTACAGCCAATCGTTTATCCAACACTTCAACATCCTTTCAGGATCAGTTACAACACATGAACTAAAAAGAAAGAAGGGTTCTTATGTCACAAGAAATTGAAAATAATTTTGAAGAACGAAAGAAAGACTGGGACTTGACCGGGCTTTTGGACGATGTTATTCGAAGGTACATATATCAACTGACTAATGATGAGCTTAATGAAATCAACTTGGAAAAAGCTTCTGGAATGCCAGATGAAGAGATTAAAAATGGAATCAAACTCCCTTTGGCTACTATGCAGCAACGCCGTGAAACATGGGGTTCTCAAAGTAAATTAGATGTACAAGAGCCTATGATTTTTATATTGCAAAGTACAGTAGAAAAATTGTCCGTCGGAGACAAAATCCCATTATCAGACGCAGATAGCTTTTTGATTCACCAAGAATCCGGTGTTCTTAATTATGAACTTCATTATTTGATGAATGGTACGCCGCAGGAGTATAATGCATTCCTTGATCTTTCTAAAGTTAAAGTGGCCGACACGTTAATGGATGGCGTTACGCACAGCACTCCACCTGCTTTATCGGATTACCTTGAGCGGCATCAACAATTAAACGATACAGAACTTGGAGCCAAACGATTGCAGAAGTTAAATTGTGATTCAAAAAATGTATCTTATGCAAATGCTCTACTTTCCTATGTAAGAGAAGCAAGGGAATGTTTAAATTCTGGAAAACAACTTCCACAGCGGCCAACCAGAAGTTCTATTACTCTTGAAAAGCCAAACGAAGAAGTTGCAGTTCCGCTTTCCGAACAAACTCCAGAAGAAACTGCTGTCCCTGATCTTAATTCTGCACCTGAAATTAGTATCCCTTCATCCAACAATGAAGAAGTTATGCAGCATCAAAACACCACTCCGGAAAGTCCGGAGGCAGAACATCAACAAGCAAAAATGGAAAATCTTATGGATATATCTCTTCCATTGGTTGATCAGGAACCATTTCAAGAGATACTACAGGCTCTTCTGAAAAATGATATGTCTCAAGCAGCTAATCTGTTGCAATATCTCGGAAGTCATCTGGATAAATTACAAGAAGAGCATCAGAAAATGCAAGTAGAATTCAGGGAACTCAAAGAACAGGTAAATTCTATTGACGAAAGATTTTTTAATGATTCTGACAGTGTTGATACTGTACAGAATAATCTTGATCAGAGTGAAAAACTCATAACACTTAACAAGTCCCGCCTTGCCAATGTTGTTCTGCAGACTAAGAGTAAATTAAAAACTGCTGGAAAAAATGCGCTTTTATCGTTTGCTGAAAAAATTCATGTTCCAAAAGCTTTGGCTTCGTTGCAAAAGGGAATGCAGCATACGCAGGATTCTCTCGATGTACTATTCCAGCGGCTGAACGATGCAAAGCAGGCCGTACAAGATGTTTCCAATAGTGTAAAAAACGTTGGCCGGGCATTGACCGGAAAAGAACTTCTTGAATATGTCCCGTGGGACCCAGAAAAGGGTAAGATTGCTTCTGTCCAGCGTAAGATTTACGCTATGGAGCGTACATTGGGTAATTTGCAGGAAAGAACAAATACATTACTTTCTAAAATGCAACGTCCTGAGCAGAAACCCGAGAAGCAGGTAAAAAAGACAACTAAAAAGGTTATTTAAAGGAGGTATTAAAAATGGCAGCTGAAGATGCAGGTGGAAGTGGTGACCTTGCTATCTTGGTCAACACAGAAATGATTATTCTTAAAGGGGCTGTTAAAGCAGCAGCTTCCGCAGGTAGTGTAACCGGAAAGGTAGTAAATAAAGCTCTGCTTTCTCCCTTCCGACTGATTCAATTTTGTATGAAACTACATAAGCAACATATAATCTCCACGTCAGACTTCAAAAGTTTTACACAATTCATGAAAGCCTGTGATGGAGATTATATTATCGCAAATCTCCCCACACGCGATCCGGAACAGTTGGATAAACTCATGGATTCCATGACAGAGGTTGGAATTACCTACTGTCTCCTTCCTGATCTGGATATTCAGGATTCCTGCCAGCAAATTGCCATACGTGGAAAAGACGTTGCAAAATGGCAGGCATTATACGAATCTTATGTAACAAACCAGCTCGATCTTGGTGGTCCACTGGATTTTGAAGAGTTGAAAGCTCTTACTTCCGGAAATTATAAAATCAAAAGTCTTGCACTCGGAGATGCTTCGGAAGATAATGAGCAACTAGAGCAATTCCTGGATATATTGGACGAACGTGGCGTGAACTATTCTGTTCTTCCGGATCTTAAATATGGAGATAATCACATCCAGATTGCCGTTGCGAATCAATCTCTGCAACAATTCGCAGCAGCTATTAAAGCATATTTAGAAGAATTTCCGGATGCAGCTAAAAATTTGGTAGAAGATATAACTGAACAAGAATATTTTGATTCTGGCCGTATGTCAGAGGAAGATTATATGAAAACAGCTTCGCCGGAAATAAAGGAAAAAACCGATCCAAAAAATTGGCAGAAAGGAAAAAATCTGAATGCACAGTCTTTTGAGCAAGCCCTGGCTGGGAAAGAAGTCGATCGTTATGAAGCCTTAAAGAACCGACCAGGGTTAATCGAACGATATATTCCTTCTCAAAGAGTAGCTGCCAGAAGAGAAGATGAAATTGCGCTGCAGACAGGTGACCGAGAATATGTTCGTATTCAGGAAGCTCTTTCCGTTGACAATGGTAAGGGCTTTATTATTTTTCTTGATCCGGAAAAAAATTATAATGTCTATCGTCCGGATGAAAAAGGGATTCTTCAGACTCCTTCCGGCAGTCTGTCTGGAAAAGAATTTTCCAAGTATACAGAACAATCTGACGAAACACATCGTTTAGATTATATTCCGTATGCAGAAACTGAAACTCCGTCCGAAGCTCCTCAAAAGCAATCATCAAAAGCAAAATCTATGGAAAAAACTGTTTCACAAAGCTCTCCAGATGTTTCTACTCAAGAAGCAGCTTTTCCCGTTACCATTAATTGTAGTCTTGTTGATGATATTATGGATGACAAGACTTTTATTTCTCGTATTCCTGGTTCTAAATTGCATATCAAACTTCCTCTTTTTTCCATTGCTGATGACGGAAAAACTCTTGTTTCAGCAATTGATCCACAAAAGGAATATGAAATTTTTAAAAATGATTCACCAACATCGAATCCTTTATTGAATATGAAAGGAGCGCAAATACTACCTTATTATGATCCAGTTCGACGCAAAAACATAACAAAACAGTTCGGCCAGAATCAAAATAAGATTTTAAAGTTTTCTCAAAATCCTGCTTCTAAACACAAGCCTAAATCTTCCCCTATAAGGAAAAAAGACTTAAAGCTTTAATATAAGGAGAAAAAATGATAAAGAAAAAAAAGATTCCAATTAAAAGTCTTGTGCTTATTCTTATTTTGGTCGAATTAATCTGCCTTGTATTTGCAGGTATTTTGGGTGAACCTGGTAATGATATAAATCTTAAAACAGCGTCATGGATGAATCATCCATGGCGCTGTTTTAATCAGTACACATTGATTAGTCTTGGATGTGGTCTGACCGGATGGGTATTTTTTCTTGCGTTTTATTTGGATACGCATCGCAACACACATTCAGACATCGAACATGGTTCTGCAGAATGGGATGATCCGGACACTGCAAATAAACGCATGGCCGATCTTAAGCATCCGGAAAATAACCGCATTCTTTCCAAACACGTAAATCAGGCTTTATCCGGTTCGAAATCCTTTCCAAATAATAATATGATTGTTGTCGGTGCTCCTGGTACCGGTAAATCATTATTTGTGATTGCTCCAAATATTTTAAAATGTATTTCTTCCTATTTATTCATGGACCCTAAAGGTGAACTTGTGGAAAAATATGGAAACTATTTGCAAAAGAACGGTTATCAGATCCGTGTTTTGAACTTAAAAAACATGGAATCTTCTGATCGATACAATCCTTTTGTTTATATCCGAACAGAAGATGATATTCCACGATTGATTATGAATATTTTCAAGTCTGTGGAACCCCCGGATGCCCAAAAAGGCGACCCTTTCTGGGATGATGGTTGCGCTCTTTATCTGCAGTCTCTCTTTTATTTCGTGTGGGCTGTATCTGTACCAGATAAAAAAAAGATTTTTGCAGAAGCCGGTTTAAAATGGGAACCTGTATATGCTACGCAAACTTTAAATCAAGTAACAAAGCTCATGCAGCTGGAAAGTAAAAAAGTACCACCTCGCTCTGAGGATGAAGAAGAGTCCACAGAATTATCTTTATTAATGGATGCATTAGCAGATATGTATCCAGATCATCCAGCTGTCAGAGATTATCGTAAATTAAAAGAAGGTGCGCCCGAAACAGTTGCTTCCATTCTTTTAATTTTAAATGGAAAATTCAAGTTCTTTTATTCGAAATCTATTCAGCGCATTTTTGAAGCAGATGATATGAACTTATGGGAACTTGGAACCGGTTGGCACAGGGATGGAAAAAGTAAAGTAGCATTATTTCTAGTCCTAAAAGAAAACGATAGCAGCTACAATTTTGTGGGAAATATGCTTTATCAACAGCTGTTCGATGAACTTTTGGTAGAAGCAGATCAGAATTACCATGGTGTTCTTCCTATTCGTGTTGAGTGTTGGATGGACGAGTTTGGCAACGGGTTACGGCCGGAAGGTTTTGAACATTTAATCACAACCCTTCGATCTCGTAACATTGCTGTCATGCTGTTCCTGCAATCAATTAGTCAGCTGCAAACCATGTACAAGGGTGACGGATGGAAAGTATTCATGGATTCCTGTGCTGTATTTTTATTTCTTGGTTCCGGCCGTGGTGCGTATGACACCCAGGAAACTATCAGTAAAATGTTGGGTGCTGCCACAATCGAAAAGGCATCCGGTAGTGTTTCATACGGTCAAAACGGAAGCAGCAGCACAAGCTACGATCGCCTGCAGCGTTCGCTTATGGATGCAAATGAAGTTGCACAAATGGATAAAGACAGTTGCATCATTCTTCCATTTGCAAGTAAACCAATCATCGACAAAAAATATAAGCCATTCCATGATCCCTCTTATTTGAAGGCAAAAAAATATGGACCTTATACCCATCCAGTTGAAATTTTCCGTGATAAAAACGGAAACCTGCATACAGTAAATCACCAGGAGAAATTTTATTTTCCGGATGAAGGTCTTCAAGCAAAAATACGCGATGATCTAAAAGAAGGGAAATCTTCCGGCATGTTATTCGAACTCAGCGAAGATGAATTTTGTTCTCTGGATCTGGATGATCCGAAACTGAATGGCCCGCAAGGAAATCTTTTTTTGCTTCAACAGTTAAAGAAATTGGAAGATGATAGTGCCACTTTAAAATTACAGAATGCTGTCAACGAAAAAATGAATTCTGTAATTTATGATACGTCAGACAACACATCCTCCTTGGAGGCAGATGAAGAATCTGCCGCAGAAACCATTTCTGTTTATGATGTGCGTCAATCTTGGGATCTTTCCGGGAATCTGGAAGATGTTATCCGAAGATATATACTCGAACTTTCCGAAGATGAAGTATCAAACATCACAGAAGCTATGAATCGGCATATCCCGGAAAAGAAGATCAAAGATTGTTTAACTCTTCCACCGGAAAAATTATGTCTTATGCTGCAGTTTTATATGAAACAAGCAAACTAAAGTAACTTAGAGAGGAAGTATACCTTATGGCCGAAGAGAAAAAAAACAGATCAGAGGAACTAGAAAGTCTGGATAAGAAAATCAATGAGATTATTAATGGATGGAATCAAAATCCGGAAGAGATTGTTGAATTTTTACAGTTCTCCAGCAAATTTTCTTACGCTTATTCACCACGCAACATGATGCTCATTGCTCAACAGCAAAGAGGAGCTTTACTCTGTAAATCCTTTAAAGCCTGGAAAGAACTTGGTTACTCTGTAAAAAAAGGTGAGCATGGAATGGAAGTGTACGTCCATACACCGATCACTATTTTAAAAACAGATGATGGAGATATTCCTTATAGTAAAGCATCCAAAGAACAGCAGGCCGCTTATGATGTCGGAGAAATAGAAGGAGAGAAACTTTCGTATTTCAAAAAAGGATATACATTTGATATTACGCAGACAAACTTTCCTCCGGAAAAATATCCAAAGCTTCTTGACCGTGGAATTCCATCTGAATTTCACAGAAGCTGCACAAATATATTAAAAGAATACTGTGAAGAGAATCTTGGGCTTAAAGTTTTTCTGCAAGACCAGGAACAAAATATTAAAGGAGTTTCCCTTTATGGCTATCACAGTCCGTCAGAACACGAAATTCATATTGCTTCAACTTTACAGGATACCGCTGCTTTCTCAACATTAACACATGAATTCGGACACGCTCTTGCACATGGATCTGTCGAAGAATCTCTGAATACAAATTTGCATCAAAAAGAATTTGAAGCTGATGTTATGAGTATTATGTTTTGTCAACACTATGGGCTTGAAATAACCGACGAAAGAAAGAGTCATCTTTCTGGTCATTACAAAGATTGGAAAAAATCCGATCCGAACAATTTTCATCCGGATAAAAGTATGCGGAAAATGTTTGACTTATTTAGGGAACACTCAACTGTCCTGGATCAAAAAATAGTCAAAGCTTTTCCAGAGCTTGCAACAAAATTACTTCCGCAAGAACTAGAAGTGAATTCAGAAAAAAAGAAAGTTGTAAATAAAACTGCTAAGAGAAAACCAAAGAAAAAGAAAACACCAAGACTGTAAATACGATTTTTTATGAAGAAGAAAAATAGATGCGCAGACGAATTTCCATCCAGCAGTATCAGAAAATACATCGGCTATCCAGATAGTGCGTATATACATTTTGATGAAGTTGGTGCAGTGCTTTTTATTTTTCGAGCAAATCCTTCTTTGAAAGAATTGGATGGATTCGAAAAAAAATTTGAAATTCGAATTACAGAATTTTCAAAAATCATGTTTATCTCTTTTCGCTTTGGATCTTCTGACTGGTGCAGCATCTCATATTCTCCATACTTAGACACATGGCAGAGCAAACAATTTATTTTTCCGAATTGTAAGTACGGAATAAATTTATTCATAGCACTTTTCGATACATCAACCGGAAAAATATTAAGGGCCAGGATGCTCGATCTTCCGTGCCTCTTTTCAAAAAAAATACGCTCTGCCATTGTACTGCAGGCACTGCAGCCATTCAATAAAGAGAAATATATTAAAGTTATTAAGCAGTTTACTTTTTTTCATTCGCAAGAAGAAATTGCAGTGCAAAGCAAATTATCATCACGCTGCACAGTCCATTATCGTGCATCACAGACTGTCCCTATACAAAAATAATGAATTATTTTCACACCACACATTTCAAAATAATCAGAAAAATGCAGAATCACTATTCTGTGTTTCATAAAAAATTAAAAGTGAGGTAACTAAAATGGAAAGAAAAAAAACTCAGGCAACAACAGCAAAGTTAAAAAAGGTTCAGACCGAAATCAAAAAGACAAAGGATAAACTCAATAAACTTATGGCAGAAGAGGAACGTTTGACTGTTCAGTATCAGACAGAAAGTTACGAAGAGACTTTAGCTTATTTGAAGTCTGCAAGCAAAAATGGAAAGCCAGATCTTGAAGAGATGTGGAAGTTTTTGCAGAGCACTTATTCTCCTGAGTTGAAAAATTCAGTTTCACCATCGACCGGAAATTCTGCACCTTCAGAAGAATCAACTGATGACGTAGAAGAAAATTCTGAAACAGAAGAAACATCCAGCACTGTTCCGGAACAAAAAATTTCTCATTATGATTCAAATGATCTTGAGTTTTTAGCTGACTAATTTTTTGCGGGACATCCTTTTGGGGTGAGGACGTCCCGTTTTTCAAATAGAATCGAGGTAGCAAATGGAAAGCAAAAATTATCATTTCAATGTGAGCAATCCCGAATTGATTTCAAAAATTGAACGCTTCAATGAATATGGATTTGCAAACCGAACTGATTTTTTTCTTGAAGCAATAAAAGCATATGACACAATTTTCACTCCAGAAAATTCTTTGAAAAAACTCATCACAGACGCAGTGATGGATGGAATTGTTGGAGCATTGAACATAGAAACAAACACAACTGATGATGGTGATAAAACAAATTTTGAAGACAGTGATGAAGATTATCTCATCTACATTAAGTAAGAATTGTAAAAATTTACATTACCTTATACCTACGCTCGATATAAAATCGAGCAAAAGGGGTCTTAGGGGACTCCCTAACAAGATGCAAATTGTTTACAATTTGCGTATCTTGCTAATTAAGAAATAGGAATGTGTTTCTTATGGTCGTAAAACGTCCATGAGCCTGCAGCCCCAGTGTTTATGCGGCTTTCCGGGATTTTCATAAAAAACGCATTTTTCTCCACAAAAAGCCCATGGTCATAAAACGTCCATGGATATTTTTTTCATGGTCGTAAAACGTCCATGGGCTTTTTTTAATTGATTTGTCTCGAAAATTTTTATCACCGAGTACAGAAAAGAGGAAAGTATTGATGGAAAAAGAAAATAAAAAAGCAACTGCCTCTGAGAAACTGACGAAGGTAGTTGCCATTCGAATTTCTCAAACTGATTATGATATTTTTTTAGAAAAAGCAAAAATGGAAAATCCGGAATCCACAAAAATAAATATTTCAAAATACTTATGCAGCGTTTTACACGATTCCACAATTTCAAATTTTCATTTTTTAAAAAAGAATTTTCGTCAAGTCGAACAGGCCTTACTCAATATTGACAGCAAACTTTTGCAGATCGAAAAAAATTCGGCAGGATCTTTTTATCCGGAAGAAATGTTGGAAAAAATCTCTGAATGTAAACGGCAGCTTGAAAAATTAGAGTTTGATTTTCAAAAATTGGAAGAGGAGATTTCAAAATGGCAATCACCAAACTGAGTCATGTCAAAGAACGGAAATCCGGAAATCCTAACGCAGGACTCTATAATTGCATTGATTATATTTTGAATCCTGACAAAACAGAAGAGCGTTATATCGGAGGAAACGCGGGTTCCACTACACAGGAAGTATATAACCGGATGATGGCAACAAAACAAGAATTTCGCAAATTGGATGGCCGACAATGTTATCACTTCATTATTAGTTTCGCACCAGGCGAAACGGATGCTATCACCTGCTTCAATATTGCTCAGGATTTTTGTGAAAAATATCTCGCCGGAAAATATGAATACGTTTTTTCTGTCCATACAGATCACGCGCATATGCACGCTCACATAGTTTTTAATTCTGTCAGTTTAGTAGACGGAGTAAAGTATCATTATTCAGATGGACAGTGGAAGAGTAACATTCAACCGATAACGGATCAGCTTTGCGAAAAATATGAACTGAAAAAATTGACTTACGTTCCAGGAAAAAGAAAAGGCGTTGATTATGGAACATGGAGGGAAAAGAAAGATCCATCCGGAAGTCAACGATTACGTGAAGCTATTGACATGGCAATAGCGCAATCTGATTCCTACGATGATTTTCTTTCTATAATGAGGAAGTCATATCAAGTAAAAATTGGGTTTTCACAAAAATGGAATTCTGAATATCTTTCATTTAAAGATTTTAAAACTCCGGCCGGACGATACCGTAGAAATTACGTTCTTGGAAAATCATATACTGTCGCAAGTATTCAAAAGCGCATTTCATTAAATAAGATGGAAATTCCAGAATCATTAAAACGACTGCCACCACATATTCGAGGTTTTGAATCTTCCATCGGCTCTGGTTTTCGTTCAGCAAATGGTTTATACCTTACGCAGCATCAAAAACGTTATATGATTCAATACTGGAGGTTAAAAAATTCCGAACGCACAGTTACTAGTGGCACAGGGAACATTCGAGAATATTCAAAAGAGGCTGATAGAAATTTGCGTGACCTGCAAACCGTGCAAGATAATAAAATTCGAACCGTTCAGGATTTGTCCTCCCGCTTGGATGAATTGAATCAAATGACCGATTCCATCCGAAGAGAACTTCGTGCAATACAGTCTAGCCGTGAAGATTCAGAAACAGAGAATGTCATTTCCGAATATCTTTCCATTCAAAGTGCATTTGCGAATGCCGCTGTTCCTATTGAAATGGAAGGGAAATTTGAAAACCGATTGGATGAGATCGAAGAAAACTATCCGATCGAAGAATTGATACACCAAAAAGAATCTAATAGTAAAAAAGAAAAACAACTACAGAAAGAAATCAAAAATTTGCAACAGGCATCCAGACGTTTATCAAAATTAAAAAAGATCCAAAAGAGATAAAGAGGAGTAGTGAAAATGGCTTTCCAAAAATATTCTGAAGAAAAACGTAATGAAATTTTAGATTCTCAACAGGAAAAAAATGCGCGTGGAAAAATAAGTTTATTACTGAATTTGGGATTTCCCAAAGATTGGATTGAAAAAATGCTTCCTTATATAAATGAGGATACTACATCATGGCAATTACGCATGATCAGTCTTTTCGATCAAGATCCGGAAGATCTCGTAGCCATGTTGGAAGATTCCGTAAAAAATTCTTCTGTGGAAATTTTTCAATCTATCCGGAAGAAATATTATATTGAGAAAAAAAGCAGTGCAGATATTGAACAGATTCAAAAATCAATGGAGCAATACGTTCCATTGATTCATAACCAACTAGACGCTTACAACGAAATGTCCGCTTTGTTGCAGCAGCAATTTGCCGTCCAGCAAGAGAAAGATGATCTACATAAATCTAAAGGTGACCTGCAAGAAAGAATAAATGCTATGCAGAAGGAGCATGAAAAAATTTCCATTGAGAAGGAAGATATTTTTCATCAGCTGCAGGATTCAGAGAAAGAAAAAATTTCCATTCAGCAACAACTCGTTGATGCGACTGAATCGCTGCAGAAATCTCAGGGAACTGCAGCTTCTTATGAAAAACAAATTGCTATTCTGAATAATAGAATTGATGAACTTGAAAAGCAGTTGGAAGTATATCAAGCTAAAGAAAATGAAATTGCCCAGGAAGAAGAGAAGCAGCTTGAACAGATTCCCGTTAAACGTCGAATAAGCTGGTCATCTTTTTTTCATGACTCTAAAATAAAACGCAAAGAAGAACTAGGCATTCAAGAACAGGCTGAACGTGAGAGACTTGCAAAGGAATACATTTATGATCCATCCCATTCTGAAGAACAGGCTGCGCTTTTTCTCGATGCAGCAGGAACAGAAGAGTGGACCTTAGAAGATCTTCGAACACTTGCTGCACAATCAGATATTGACAGCATGAAAATATTACAGCGTAAAATAGAACAGCTGCATAAAGCTTCACAGAAAAAAAATAATAAATAGCTTTCTTCCACATTTACAGTTGTTGTTTTATTTTGAGGAAAATGATAAAATTAATATAGTTCCATTACTACGGAGGTGATTTAAAAATGTCAGTATCATATTTTAATACAAACGAATATGAATTAATGAATAAAGATAATATTGTTGCAACTGTAAGCTGTACAAGAGATGAATTTAATGACTTATATTTTGAAATTCATCATATATTTTCACAATTACCAATTGGTTTCAAAACATTTAAAGACTGGATCGAAAATCGTAGAGCACCTAGCAATCGCCAGCACATTGAAAAATTGCTTAAGCGTTGCAACTGTTATGATTTAGAAGGCTTCCTTCAAGTTACACATGCTGCAACTTTAAATGATACGTTTTGGGTTCGTCCAGCAAAGAGTCATCTTTCCTGGAATAATGTTTCGTTATTCCAAAATCCTTTCGATGACGTTGTTGCTCGGATAGCCTTTGAAGGTGGTTTATATGGTGAACATTTTTCAACAGCTTCCCCTGAATTTTCTACTGATGGAACTTTTGCAAAGTGTTGGACTCGTTTAGACAATCAAATTTTCCTCATGAAAAGAGGGTCTGAAGGTGGTGCGAATGCTGGGCTTGAGCCATACAGTGAGATGTATGCTTCACAACTAGCCGCTGTATTTTGTCCAGACTCCGTTCCATACGATGTTGTAAATTACCATGAAAAAAAAGCCTCTAAATGTCCGCTTTTTACAAATGAGCAATATGGTTTCGCTCCAATTTATAAATGCATCGGAGTAGAAGCCGGTATTGCCCAAACCCTGCAATACTTTTCTTCTATTGGTAGCGAAAACGCTTTTCGTAGAATGCTAGTTTTAGATGCCCTTATAGTCAACACTGACCGTCACAAAGGAAATTATGGAATATTATTTCAAACTGATACTCTTCAACCGATAAAAATGGCACCTGTATTCGATCACAATCAAAGTTTATTACCATACGCAATGGAAGATGATTTTCGTGATCTCGATTCCTATTTGAGCGAAAAAATTCCACGAATCGGTACAGACTTTTCAGAAACTGCAGCCATGGTAATGACTCCAGATATAAGATCAGATCTAAGAAATTTACAGGACTTTGAATTTTCTGATTCATCAAACGGTTTACCAAAATGGAGAGTAACTGAATTAAACAAATTAATAGTCCATCAATCAAGATCTATCCTTAAATCAAAAAAAATATATATGTCTCCCGATCAACCTAAAAAGAAAAATATTAAAAAATCAACTCCTCGTCTATGAAAAAAATCCGTGTCAATAATTGACACGGATTTTAAAGTTAATGTGATTATGATAGCTCTCTATTCATTATAGTTTACGTGGTTTCTTTCTTGATGTAGTCTTGAGATTTGGTTTGGAAGTATTGCAGTTTTCATTAAGTAATTGTTTTATCTCTGGCCGTGGAGTATTGGAAACTATCGAAAGTCGTTTTAAATACGTTGCTGCATTCAAATAAAGTACATCATTTTGTTTTGAAGAAGCTCCCGTATAAAGTACCAAACGGCTTTTCACCTTTCCAAAATTTTCATCTATATATTCCAAAAAATCAGTGTTTCTTAAATGCTTTGTTTGATCTATTACGATCTGATTAGAGTATTTTACTTCAAACAGATAGCTTTCTCCTTTTTGCTTATCAACCAGTATCATATCAGCTTCAACATGCTGGTTGTTGTTTCTCAAGGTGATGCTTAATTGTGATACGTAATAACGATCCAGATCAATCTTTTGGAATGTTTTATATGTTTCCGCAAGAATTATATTTTCAAGTAAAATTCCTTTTACGAAATGATCTGCTCTTAAAATAAATAAATTTCTGTCAGCTATACCACAAGTATCCTTCCACATAGAATCATCCGCCAAATTTTTGATCAAAGCAGTTGAATGGGCATATATCATACCTGGTTGCATAAAAATTTCTAAATCTTCAGAACGTTCCCCACTATTCAATGAAATATATGATGGAATTTCGAGAAATAGTTCGAGTTCCAACAAGTAATTCTTTAGTTCATCCAGATGTCGCTTACTTAAAGACGTTTGCATTTCATCCAAATCCTTAATTCCCAAAGCATTCTTGGTTGCCTGATTGGCTTCTTCCGTGTTAATTAGTGACACATAAGATGGTTCTTGAATATTATGGATCGTAGAATACAGCGGGGCACTTTTAAAACACTTGTTAACTGCTTTGACCGTAGTGTAATAGCTGAACTTATTAATCATTTTATTCAAAACAGATTTCAATTCATTCTGTTCGTACAACTCAGTTATTGCAGCTCCATACCTTCTTGCATCTTCGCTTTTCTCCAATGAATGTAAAATATTTCCAACAATAGCGGTATTTTGATATTCTTCGCTGGCCTGCAATGTTTTATATGGACTTTTTGTTAATGTTCCTCCGTATTCAATATATTCATCTACGGAATCATTTTCGATAAGTTTTGAAAACTCCGCAAAAGGAATATAGGATGTATGTATCATTTGAATCCTATCATATAAAATATCGGATTGCGCAAGCATAATTCCCAATGAGTCCGTTCCAGCGATAACGATTTTAGCTCCTTTTGCTGCAAAATAATCTGAAAAAGTATTTCCATATTTTTGAAAGTCTGTAACTTCCGTTATTTCATCTAGGAAAAAGTTGCGAACGCCTTTATCGTATAAATCTTCCATTGCCTGCCGCAATTCAAGCATATCACATTCCCGTAGGCAAAGAATATATACTGTTTTTTCTTTGTCTTTATCCGATAGTTCTGATATATACTGATACATCATTACTGTTTTTCCGGTTCTTCGTAGGCCATATAAAGCACAAATCTTTCCAGGATATTCATGCTGCATGAAACCTTTCAATTGATTATAACAATCCCTTTTCCGAACATATGAAGTGGCGATTTGGTTTCCCATAATAATATTAATATTTTTTTCATACATAAATTGCACCTCCATTTCTTCATTGACTTATTTTATATTCTCGGAACAAGCGGTCAAGCGTACATCTACTTATTTTCAATTCTTTTGCAATCTGCGTTTTCGTTGCCTGTCGGGTCATATAACGATTATAGTATTCTTCGATTCCAGGAACAACGATTTTGTTTCTTCCTTTGTAGCGTCCTTCTTTTTTGGCAATGGCTATTCCTTCCCGCTGCCGTTCCAGAATCATTTCTCGCTCAAACTCTGCAATGGCTGCCATCATGGTGAGCTGCAAACGTCCTGTCGGTGTCGATGTATCAAAGTTTTCTTTGAGACTTACGAACTTTGCTCCAGTATTCTCGATTCTTTTCACGATACTTAAGAGATCATATGCAGTCCGGCCGAGTCTGGAAAATTCTTCCACATATACGACATCATCTTCACGAATGAACCCCAGCATTTCCTGAAGTTTAGGTCTTTTCATCGTTTTACCGGATGCCTTCTCAATAAACCACTTATCAATATTATATTTTCCCAGTGCCTCTCGTTGCCTGGCTTCATTTTGTTCAACCGTTGATACTCTTACATAAGCAATATTCTTACCTTTACTCATTTTTTCCTCTTTGTACAAATAACTTCTTAGATATGGTCTACATTTTGTTCAATAATTGAATCTCTGACTTTATTTTAACATTTTATTGTCCATTTGACAATGTATAAAAACGTACACCCTATTTAGACATTTTTATATCATATCCTTCCAAAATTAAAGTCGAATTTTAATAAATGGTGCTATACACCATATTATATAGCACCATTATCCTTTAAAAACTTTCTATACATATCTTCAATTCTACTTAAATCGTCTGGATGTAAATTTCCGATCTTAAATATAAAGCTATCTTTTGTAAGTAGCGTTACCTTTGACACTCTTGCGGTAGATGCCAGTCTTAAACTTGCTTCTTCCCAATAAATAATTGGTATATCATAAGGATCTTCTTTTCTGGCTTTGTGTTTTGTAATCTTGACTGATAATACTCCAAGAATATTTTCATCAAGTACAATGACTGGTCTATTGATTGATTTACTTTCATCTTCTTCTAATGGAAATTCTACAAACCATACTTCTCCCTTGTTCACTACTCAATACCTCTTTCTTTTTTCATCTGTTCAAACATATCATCCCATTCGGTTTCATCTTTCCATTCGTCATCAGATGATATAACAGCTTTCCCTTTTTGGTTATAGTTTGTATTCTGCATTGCCAATTTATATGCTTGCAATCCATATATCCCAGTATTCATATCCGGTTTAAATGGCAAAGCTTGCTCTCTAACTGCTTGTTTTGCAGCCATAGTAAAGAAAGTAGTCATATCAAGTCCTAAACTAGACATAAGTTCTTGTAGCTGCGATTTTAATGTTTCATCAATTCTCATTGTTACATTTGTATTTGCCATATTTATCACCTCTTTCTTAATATTATTATATTCTCTATTTTCCTTTACGTCAATACATTGTATTAACAATGCACGCAAAAGTTAAATTTCATCTAAATAAACTCTATGCCCATTATTTTCTTTATCAATAGCATAAAAACATGGTTTTTCATTTATTTCTCAAGTGAATTACTCAACGAATTTTTGCTGAGTAATTCACTTGAGATTACAATGTATCACTCTTCGAAAGTTTTCATACAATGTACAACTACACTTTGTCCAACCACTTCAAAGTGATATTTGTATTCTGCAAAAGACACATCAAATTTTCCTTCCGCAATTGACGGATCAGTTTCCTCTTTCGGGAAACATTCTGGCACTGTTGAAATGTATTCACTCATGTTTTTATAGACATTGTATTTTACTTCCCGATTTTTCGGATGATTTTCAATCATCACTTCAAAAACTCCAACTTTTATTACATCGCAAATTTTAACAAAATCCCCTATTGTCAAAAATTGGTTATTATAGTTATCTGCAATAGTTTTTGAGAAAAAAATATTTTCCATTTTATATACCTCCTTAAGTAAACTCTTTCAGCTCATCCCTGAAGCTTTCCCTAATACTCTTCATTATATAGTTTCAAGTATTCCGTATCAAGTATTCCGTATCAAGTTTATTCCAAGTCGTAAGCACTTCTTTAAATTCCTTTGAATCTCTACTGGTTGTTTTTAATTTTTTCCAAGCTTCTTGTACTCGTTTTTTTCTTTCTTCTTTTGTCATTTCTTCTTTTCCTTTCTGTACAAATAAAGATCACGGGAATCAATTCTCTAAAAAACCTTCTGGGGCTTGTTTCTGAGGGGGGATGCTCTTGATTTTTCGAATGTAGAAGTGTGCATTTTCTTTCTCCTTTCTGCTATATTTTTTTCTTCCGGGTTCTCGATCTTTCGGGGTTTGCGGGCATGAAAAATACACCATCCGCGGAAAGATGATAGGGCGGCGCAGCCGTTCATCTTGACCCTATCATCTTTCCGCGGATGGTGTATAATGCACGCTTAAAAACCCCTGATCGAGGAGCCGGGAGAAAAAAAATATAGCAGGGAGGAGAAAGACATTTTCCACGGACATTCGAAAAAAGTCCCCCTAGGGGGATTTAGGGGGGACTTCTATTTTTCCTTTTTCTGCCGGTGCTTTTTGCAGCTCTTTTCATCGGAAAAGAGCTGCTTCCGGCAAGTGGTCTGGGAGATGGGCAGACTAACGCGTAGCGGTGCTGGGAATGGTACATAACAAATAAAACAAACCGCATTTTTCCACCTTTTTTCTACTCTAAAGAAAACATTTCTTCCAGGTCCAGATATCCCGGACAAGTATTTCTATATACTTTCGTACAGCATTTAACATACGTCAAAATAAACTGCTTTATGAAATTGCGACAAAAAGCTTTAAGTCCCCCTTTCCGGGGGATTTAGGGGGCTTTTATTCTAGTTTTCCTGTGTCAAGGATTGACACAGGAAAATTCCTTTTTGTTTTGTAAAGTAGACTAAACGGCTGCTCAGAAAAAGAGATTGGATAGATAGGATATACATCCCACCTTATTGTAGCGGCAAAACTGTGTATTAGAGCCATTCCTATAGAGACAAAAAAAGATTCCCTATTCCGGGAATCTAATGGGAATACTTTGATTTTTCCTTTTTCTGCATAAAAGCAGTCTAGGAAATGGGCAGACCAATCACAGCGATGCTGGGAATAGTATCTACCCATTTTTTGTCTGAAAATTAGTTCTCATTTTTACTCAAACGTAACTGCTTGTATTTCCCGCAAACTGGTATAATTTTTTTCACCGATAATCAAATGATCCAGTAGTGAAACGCCAATCAAACTTCCCGCTTTTCCAATACTTTCTGTAATTTGAATATCTTCTTGGGACGGGGGACGGATTTGTGTCTCCACTCGGGTGATTATGGCACAGAATAAATGACACAGCACCAGCCAACAGCATTCGAATTAATATTTCTCTTGCAGAAATCAAACTACAATTAACGGTTCCTTTTCCAACTTCAAAAATTCCAGTGATTTGATTTTTCGTGTTCAACGCAATAGCATATATATGTTCTTCTGGTAGATCACTTATCCGGAAACAACTTTCCATGATCTTTGCTACATTTGCCGGAGAATTGCACTTACTCTCACATAGAAAAGATTTCTGTGTTTCTAAATATGGAATTCTATTCTCATTAAGCATCATCTGATATTCTTTTATTTTTTTCATTTTCTCCTTTCCGTGGTTCGTGTCAATGATTGACACGAACCACTTTTATATTTTTATTTACGCCGCCATACTGTTTCTTTCATGGCGGAATTTTTGCAATTACACTTCCATGATATATGATTTATTACCGAGCTGTTCAATCGGTGAAACTAATGTGTCATTCACTTCTTGAATTATTTCATCTATGTCTCTTTCATCTATTGCCTCATCCAATGGGAAAAACAACATTTCATGAATAGTGGATGGCAAAACCACTATTTTGTTTATATCCCTTTCATGACAATAATCAGAAAGCATTTCTTTATTGATAATTGCTGATGCACCATATTTCATTTCTTTATTTGTTACTACATATAATGGTATTCTTATAAAATTTTTCACATCTGCTACATCTTTAAAAAAATCTGCCATTGAAAAAATAATGCTGTCTCTTTTCGTATTTTCTTCTGCGGCTTTCCATGCGCTTTCCACTGGTACATTAAAATATTTAAGGAAATCATCATTCATATTAATTTTTCCGTCCTCTGTCATAATGTATAAATACTCTTCAATTCCATCAAAATCTGATTCCCGTTTCAACATATTACTGTTATATTCCGTTCTCTGAAAACCGATTGTGATTTTCTGTAAAACTTCTTTGTCGTTCTTTGGAAAATCGTTTAACTTAGGACTATTTTCCCATACGACCTCGATGATTCTTTCCACCACTTGTTCAAAACTCAAGTTTTCCATTTCTTTCATTTCTTCTAAAGTATCCATATAATTTAATAATTCATTTACAATTTCTTGTTGTTTTTCTTGTACCATAAAAATCACCTGCCTTTATTCTAACACAAAATGAAAAAGAGGCATTGCCTCTTAATCAATTTCTAAATATTCTTTTACTCTTTGGATCTGATTTAAGCCATCCAAATATCCCATGTAGTAAAGATCGGCGAGTTTATCCACATCTCCCTCTACACGCGATACATTCACAGGCTTACTTGGAGCAATGGTAAAGATTCTACCTTCATTTTCAAGTCTTGCTAATTCATCACACTGCTTGTTGTAGTCATAATTCATAGACTCCAACTTCTGTTCTAAAGCTGGAAAACCTGCATATAATCTTTTCGTCATTTTTTGAACCAAAGGATTTGTTTCACTCTTTCGATACTCTCTTTGACGTGTACGAACTACAATAATCTTTTCGTAATCATGATCCAATGCCCATTGATACGCTATCTTATCGCTGCATCCACCATCTAAATATAAGCCATCCCCAATTTCAACCATCTTTGAAACATAAGGCATGGTTGCACTGGCTTGAACAGCCTTAA
>ERZ779875.931-NODE-931-length-21942-cov-5.658839_pt1 | contig 21942 bp, 21 predicted proteins | sample MGYA00511246_ERZ779875 | MGnify/ENA primary metagenome ERZ779875 (study PRJEB29588, sample SAMEA2155093) | human gut metagenome | biome: human gut; feature: human-associated habitat; material: faeces | place: Denmark | collected 2008/2010 ... | reverse complement strand
GCGGAATTTACATAGAAATTCCGCCCGAGGCTTTTACTATGCTTTTTACTTTAATTTTTTCGCAATTTTTTATCTCAATTCCCTTTGTTCCTTTTTCTTCGGAATACATAAAATCATTATACCTATGAATAAAATCAACGGGTAAATCGTAGAGAATAAAAGCCCCGTTTTAATGTCCGACGTTATAATTCCTTGTAAGGACGGGCCTATCGTACAGCCGAAGTCGCCTGCCAAAGCGAGCATTCCGAACATCTTCGTGCCGCCGACGGGAAAACTTTTTCCTGCCAACGAGTAAATTCCGGGCCACATTATTCCGACGAAAAGGCCGCTTAAAGCAATTCCAGCAAGCGATAAATAGGGTATGGGCGACAGCGAAGCGAGTAAGTACGCGCCCGTAAGCAACGCAGCGCAGAACGCTATCGCGAGTTTCAGGTTCATTTTATCGCCTAAGAAGCCGTAGGCGGTACGGGAAATCGCCATTCCGAGGGCGAATAAACACGCGCCTAAGAGGTCGCCCGTCGTCTTGTTCGATATTCCGAGACTTACTTCCGCAAAATACGATGCCCATTGAGCGATAGCCTGCTCGGCCGCTCCCGCCATCGCCATTAAAATAAGGAAGACTAAAAAACCTCTCATTTTAAATATCTTTTTGTACGGCGTGGGGTCGTTGTCCGCTTCGAGTTTTTCTATCGGACATTTCGCGAACAAAAACGAGTTTGCAACGGGTATTACTGCGAGGAGAATCGGCAGAAACGCCCAATATTCGATAGAGAATAAGTTAAAGAAAAGGGTTGCGAAGAGTACGACGAAAATCTGCCCCCAACTGAAAAATGAGTGCAAAAGACACATCGCCCCCGACTTGTTTTCGAGCGGCAACGCTTCGACGAGCGGACTTAAAACCACTTCGACGAATCCTCCGCCGACAGCCATAAAAGCAGTCGCTATCATTACCCCCGCGTAAGGCGACATAACGTTCGGAAGTACTCCGAGAGTAACGAGTCCGATTGCCGAAAGAGTCTGCGCGATAATCGTGCTTTTTCTGTACCCGAGTTTATTCGCGATAATCGCCGAACAGGAATCGACGATGATTTGCAAACCGAAGTTGAAAAATACGATAAAGGAAAGTTGCAGTTCCGAAAACGAAAACTGCTTTGAAAACCTCGCGAAAAGAAGAGGGGTTAAGTTGTTTACGATCGCTTGCACGACGTAGCCGATATAGCACGCGGCAAGGGTCGAACGATATTTATTCTTCATAATTTGCCTATTCTAACATATAAATAGTTAAAAAGCAACCTTTTTCGCGCGTCAAATAAAAATATTATTCGTAAAAGTTTGCCTATAAGTCGATTAACGGGCGTTCTACCGTGAGTAGAATAAAATATTTCACCTCTACTTTCAGTTTTGTCGAAATATAGTTATATACTTATTCAAACGCTTGCAAGATTAAGAAGTAATAATTATAATAAATAAAAAACTTCGGAGATAAAATATGAGTAAAATAGCGATTTCGCTTGACAGCGCATGCGACCTTACGAAAGAACTTATCGAAAAATTCGACTTCAAAATCATACCGTTCGGCGTGACGATGGGCGACAGATTTTTCTACGACGGAGAAGTTGACACTTTGGAAATATTCGAGTACGCAGACAAAAACAAAGTTCTGCCGAAAACCAACGCCGTGAACGAAGAGGCGTTTAAAGAACATTTCGGAAAGATTCTGGAGACTTACGACGCGATTATACACTTCGATATTTCGTCGGAGATGTCGAGCGCGTACAATAACGCCGTAAACGCGGCAAAGAACTTCAAAAACGTTTACTGCGTAGACAGCAGGACGCTTTCGACCGGTATATCGCTTCTTGCTATTTACGCGAAGAAACTCACCGAGACTATGGACGATCCCGAAAAGATAGTCGAAAAAGTCAAGGAGAGAATAGACAACGTACAGGCGAGTTTCATTATCGAGAGGCTCGATTATCTGTACAGAGGCGGCCGTTGTTCGGGTCTTGCCCTTCTCGGCGCGAATCTTTTGAAACTTCGTCCCGAAATCGAGGTTAAAAACGGCGTAATGAAAAACACCGAGAAATTCAGAGGCAGAATGCAGGACTGCGTAACGAAGTATTGCAGAGCCACGCTTGAAAAGTACAACAACCCCGACAAATCGGTAATATTCATAACGCACAGCAAAGCCACGCCCGAAATGGTCGCGGCGGCGAGAGAAGTCGTAAACGAATACGGTTTCGAGAACGTATACGAGACTACGGCGGGTTGCACGGTATCGAGCCATTGCGGCAAGAACACGCTCGGAATACTGTATATAAACCTTTGATTTAAAATAAGATAGTTAAGAATAGTATAAAAGGCTTCCTCTAAGGTCATAATAGAAAAAGACTTAAAGGAGGTCTTTTAAAATGCAAAACAAAAACGAAAACATCAAATGCGACGTTTGCGAATGCGAACACAACTTCCACGGCAAAAACTGCTCTTTGGGTACGGTGAAAATCACCTGCGGTAAAGAGGGTTGTACTTGCTGCGACGATTATGTCAAACAAAAATAATACAAGGTTCGCACTATTTTTGTCTGACATCAAACTAAGAAATAAAGCGCTTTAAGAGAAAGAAACCGCAAATCCGTCCGAAAGGTCTGAATTGCGGTTTTTTATTATGTATTATATAATGTCATAAAATCGAATTTTTGTAAAATAAATTTTTAATTTGCTTTCAATTGCGACAGGCGTATGTCGTATTTATCGCATTATAATAGAGCCATAAAACTTGGTTAGTTCAAATCTAACTACGGAGGACATTATGGCAGTGAGCAGAATTATGTTAAAGACCGCTATTTGCGGCGGAACGGAAAATCAGTTTTTACTCGGCGAGAAGTATTTTTACGGCTACGGCGAACAGAAAAATCTCGCCTTGGCGGAGAGTTGGTACAAAGAAGCGGCGAAAAAAGGTCACGCCGCCGCTACCTATATGTACGGCTATATGACGATTAACGGGCTTGCGGGCGAAATAAATCTGCGTAAAGGCAATTTGCTCATAAAAAAGGCGGCGGCAAAGAACAATCTTAAAGCGATGCTTCTTTTAGCGCGGAATTATTATTATGGTTACGGCATAAAACGCAACGAGAAAAAGGCGTTTAAAACGTGGGAAAAGGGCGCGAAACTCGGTTGCGCCGAAGCCGAATACTACCTCGGGCTTTGCTATGAGAAGGGCATTTACGTCAAGCCCGACCTTATGCGCGCGAAAAAACATTTGTACAACGCTTTGGAGTCGGGTTTCGACCTCGCGAAAATCGCGCTGAACGATTATTCCGGCGGTAAAAGTACCTCTTTGCTCGGTTTTAAATATTCGGCTCGTACTCTTTCTTTCGACCTTGTAAAAATCGCTTGAATAAGACGTTTTTATATTTTGTATAAGTAAAAACAGACTTTCTCACCTTGATTTTTCGGCAATTCTATGGTAAAATATCTCTAAACGACAATAAAAGGAGATCGTTATGAAGGATTTGAAATTCAGAGACGATTTGTACGCCGACATAAGGGTGGAACGCCGATTTACGACGAAAATAACTTACCTCAACGGCGACGTTAAAGAAATGAACGAACTCGACGTGACGAGAGCGTTTATAAGGGTGTTCGACGGAAATATGTGGTATTATTCCTCGACGACAAACGCGAGCGATTTGCAAAGCGAACTCGATTCCCTTTACGCGTTCGCGAAACCTGACCCGAAAATTTCCGAAAACCCCGTCGTTAAGGCGTTCGAGGTAAATAAGGATAAAAAAATCGTGTTTGCGGACGATTGCGTGGATAAAATTCCTTTATCGGACAAGGCGAAACTCATTGCCGACGTTTTGCCTATGATTAAGGGCGACTACGTGAGCGTTGTGACGGGGATTTATATCGACAGATATTCGCGTTTTAATTTCAAGTCGTCTAAGGGCGCGGATATAGAGTACGATTATCAGACGAGCGGTTATTCGTTTATCGTTCAGTTTGCCGATAAAGACAATAATTTCAGACACAATTTCGCCGATTGCAAAACCCTTTTCAAAGACCTTGTCATAACCCCCGAAAAGGTCAGAGACTTTTTAAAGGAGAGCGAAAATTTCCTTCTTCACGCGAAGCCGCTCGAAAAAGCGGGCGTTTATCCCGTGATTTTATCGCCGATAGTGACGGGCGTATTCGCTCACGAGTCGTTCGGACACAAGAGCGAGGCGGACTTTATGCTTGGCGACGAGACTATGAAAAAAGAATGGGCTATCGGCAAAAAGGTCGGGAGCGATATTCTGTCGATAGTCGACGAGGGCGGCGTTTTCGGCTCGGGCTACACGCCTTACGACGACGAAGGAACCAAATGTTCGGAGACCTATCTCATTAAAAACGGCGTTTTAACGGGCAGACTTCACAGCGTTTCCACTGCGGCGGAACTCGGCGAAAAGCCCACGGGCAACGCGAGGGCGGTTGATTGCGACTTCGAGCCGATAGTCAGAATGACGACCACCCACGTTAAAAGCGGAACTTCTACGTTCGACGAATTGGTAAAGGGAATAAAACACGGCTATTTTATAAATGGGGTGAGTCACGGCTCGGGTATGAGTACGTTCACTATCGCCCCGACGATATGTTACGAGATAGTCGACGGCAAAATCGGCGACCCCGTAAAAATCGCGGTAATCACGGGCGACGTTTTCAAAACGCTTTCGCTTGTGGACGGACTCAGCAAAGAGTATGAAATTCTCTGCTTCGTGACGGGCGGTTGCGGAAAAATGGAACAATATCCGCTTCCCGTAGGGCTTGGCGGTCCGTATATGAGAGTCAAAGAAATGGGGGTTCAATAATATGAGAATAGAGAAATCGACGAAAAAGTCGAAAGAGGTCTGCGTGAACGTGACGAACGGAGTTGCGGACTCTCTGCGTATAAAAAACGTTTCGACCGCAACCGTAAGGGCTTACGATAACGGCCTTATAGGGATAGCGGGCAAAATGGGCGACGCCGATTTCGCGGCTCTCGAAAAAGAGGCGAAAGGCAATCTTTTAAGAGGTATTCCTTATCCCGATAAACCCGAAAAACCCCTCGATAAGTCGATTAACGTGAGAAAACACATAGTGAACGACAAAGATTTTCTGCCTTTCGTATCGGAAGCAGCGAAGAGAATAGCCGACGAAAATCCGTCGTTTATCATAAACGGCAAGGCGTATTTAAACGATCTCGAAACGGAGTATTCGGACGGAAACAGGCATCTTAAATACGCGGGCAATTCCTGCGACTTCGCCGTTATCTTCAAGGATAAAAAATCGGCGAACATTATGGACGGAAGCGTTGCGGTGAGCGGGGACAGCCTTATAGGCGAGGACTTTTTCAAGGACGTAAAACTCAAACTCGACTGTTTTTTAAGCGTTCTGCCGCACGTTAAGGGCGATAGAGTCAAGGTTATAGCGGGCGTGGAAGTTATGACTTATATTCTGCAACACTTCGTCGCGGACGTATATTGCAATAACGCTTCGCTTCTGAACGGTAAGTTGGGAACTAAGGTATTCAGCGAAAAACTTTCGGCAATGTGCGATCGCACGCCCGAAAAGGCTCTTTTAACTCCTTTTTACGACACCGAGGGCGTAGTGAACGAAGACTACAAGGCGTATCTTATCAAAAACGGCGTAATGAAAGGGCTTGCGACGACGAAATATTCGGCGGACAAATACGGAGTGGAAAACAGCGGTACCGCGGCTGCGGAGTATGCGGGGGCTCCCTCTATTTCTGCGATAGGGTTCGATATAGAAAGGACGGCAGACAGTCTCGAAGAGTTGATAGGAGAGGACGAGGCGATATATCTCGATCTTACCTCGGGCGGGGATATGACTCCCGACGGCAATATAAGTTTGCCCGTACAGGTCGCGTTTTTATATAAAGACGGTAAGATTGTCGGCAGACTGCCCGAATTTTCGCTTTGCGGAAATATGTTCGATATATTCGGCAAAGACTATATAGGGGCGACCTCGCTCGGCTCGATTTTCAAAAGTTTACGCAGAGACACGGTTATCGTAACCGAAATGAACGTTGTGAATAAAAAATAGTTGGTTCATGGTTATTGAACAATTCGGCAAAAAGTGTTCGTTTTCTCATAATTTTCAAATAACTTTTTTAAAAAAACGCTTGATACGTTTCTCGCGTTGTGATATAATATGCTAAACTCGAAAGAGTGGGAATCTTATCTAAGGAGATAAATAGGAAAATGAAAAAAAGAATTGTTGCTTTGTTATTGGCTCTGTCGTCCGCCTTTGCGGTTTGTTCGCTCGGCGGTTGTAAGAAAAAAAATCCCGAAGCATCGAGAATGACGGTTGAAATCAACCCGAAAGTCGAGTTTATACTCGATAAAGACAATAAAGTAGTTTCGGCTACCGCTTTGAACGACGACGGCGCCGTAATCTTAGCCGGAGAGGCTTCGTTTAAGGGCAAAACCGCCGAAGAAGCCGCCCAGGCCGTGGTTTCTATCGCTACCGAAACGGGATATATCGTCAAGGGCAGCGCGACCGTAGAGGATAACAAAATCAACATCTCGATTTCCGGCGACACCTCTTACGCGAAGGATTTATACGGTAAAGTAGAGAAGAAAGTCGAGAAGTACATGAAAGACAACGGCATTAACGCCACGCTTGAGAAAATCGACGCTCTGAAGCTCGAACAATTAAAGAAACTTGCTCTTAAAAATCCCGAGCGTACCGAGGACGACGTAAAGGATAAAACCGAAGAACAACTTATCGCAATGATTAAGCTCGACAGAATCGAGACGGCTGAACTTGCGACCGAGGAACTCAAAGACGCATACTTCAAGGCGAAAGCGTATCAAATCGCTATCGTAAACAGAGAAGAAACCGCGAAAGTAATAGCGGGTATGAGCGATGCATACGCCGCCGCTTTAGGTCTTTACGACAAAGCGTTGGAAACGTACGGCAAAGCGATACAGGCTATGGAAGATACTCGTTATAAAACTCTCGTTTCTCCCGATTCTGCTTATCAGAAACTTCTTGCCGAACTCAGAGACAAGAAAGCGGAAGTTCTCAAAGAGAGAAGCATAATGTTCGACGTAACCATTGACGGTGAAAAGAGAGCGAGCGCGGAACTCAGATTGAAAGCGAGCGAAAAGGATTACGACGAACTCGTAAAAAGGATAGAGGAAATCGGAAATCAGGCGGACGCAGCCTGGACTCAGGCAATAGAGGCCGCGAAGACTTACGAAGCTACGCTCGAAGGGTATAAAAATCAACTCCTTACCGCCGAAGAGGTAAAGAAGAAGTTGAACGACGAAGCGGCGAATATCGAGACGGCGGTCAACAATGCGAAAAACAGTTTCTTCGAGACGTTCGAAAAGGCTCACGGCGAAGACATAAAGAAAGCGGAAGCCGACCTCGAAGCGTACAAGCAGAAACTTAAAGATCAGGCGGCGGGCAAAACCGAATGATTTAAGTTAAAATTTTGAGACTATAAAAACAAGGTATCCGAAAAATCGGGTATCTTGTTTTTTTTCGGGACGTCGGGGCGGGGTTTTTTTTTTGCGGTTTTTTCGGTGCGTCGAGGGCACCGTCCCCTATGGTAAAACTCGATATGTTTTTTATTGTAACAAAAAGATTGGGTTTAATTCCATTTTGTTTGCTTATTTACCACCGTCTACAAATTATTGTTTAAATTAGTCTATACAATATTTCATTTCTACAATCGTAGGGGACGGCGCCCTCGACGTCCCGCCTTGGTATTTTATAATTCTTTTTTTTGCTTATTACGAAACAAAAGAATGTTGTGAAATATTACAACAGGCTTTAAAACGCTTTATTTTTTCATTTTAAAATGGTATACTGTCGTGGTCGAACGGGAATCTATGTTTCCCTCGACTAAGGTGAACGAATGACAGAGACAGTCGCTACGGAAAAATTAAATAAAAAAGACGTAAGGAGATTTACGGAAGGTTCGCTTTTTAAAAACATTCTGCTTTTCTCTCTGCCTTTGATGCTGTCTCAGGTCTTGCAGGTGCTTTTTAACATTTCCGACGTAATAATCGTAGGAAAAGGCACTCCGAATCCGACTATTCCCGTAGGAGCGGTCGGTTCTAACAGCACTCTTTTAACGTTGTTTACGGGCTTTTTAATAGGTCTCGGCGCAGGGATAAACGTAAGGGTCGCTCAGTACCTCGGCGCGAAAAAGGAGGACGACGTAAAATCGACCGTTTCCACCTCGCTTGTTCTGAGCGTTATTATGGGCTTAATCATATTCGCGGTGTGTTTTTTCTTTGCGGAAAATATACTTGTGATGCTCGAAACAAAGTCCGAACTGTTAGACAAGGCGGTTATTTACCTTAAAATATACTCGTGCGGTATGCCTGCGATGGCGATATTCAACTACGGTAACGGCGTTTTAAGCGCGGCGGGGGATACGAAACGCCCCCTCGTTTATCTCACCGCGTCGGGCATAATGAATATCGGATTGAATTTCTTTTTCGTTCTCGTCTGCAAACTCGACGTAGAGGGTGTTGCTCTTGCGAGTATTATCACGCAGTACGTTTCTGCCGTTCTCGTTATGGTAAGGATAATTACTATCAACGACGATTACAAACTCGATTTCAAAAAGTTCGTATTCAGCGGCAAAAAGGCGGCGGAAGTTTTATACCTCGGAATACCCGCAGGGCTTCAGAACGCCATTTTCGCCATTGCGAATATTTTCATTCAGAAGTCGATAAACCATACTTTTCCGTATAAAGTGGTGACGGGCAACGGCGTTTCGCAGAACGTGGACTCTATAATATACAATACGATGATGGCGTTTTACACCGCTTGTTCCACGTTTATAGGTCAGAACTACGGCGCGGGCAAGAAAGACAGGGTGTTGAAGTCGTATTTCATATCCACGGGTTACGCTTTCGTCATAGGCTCGGTACTCGGCATATCGTCTTATGTATTCGGTCGTCCGATACTGTCGCTTTTCGACCCCGACCCCGAAGTGGTCGCCGCCGGAATGGAAAAAATGAAAATTATGGGCGTATGTTACGGAATAGGCGCGTTTATGGACGCTTCGCTTGCCGCTTCGAGAGGACTCGGGAAGAGTCTTGCGCCGACGATTATCGTGATAATGGGGTCGTGCGTGTTCCGTTTCGTTTGGCTGTACACGGTGTTCGCGAAATATCAGACGATACCGTCGCTGTATCTTCTGTATCCCGTTTCGTGGGTAATCACCGCGATTTTCGAGATAGCGTACTTCTTTATGGCGTATAAAAAGTTGGTAGAAAAACCGCAGCCGCCTCAACCGCCTCAACCGATAACGGAAGAGGGGAAAACGCTCGGCGAAACAACGGTAAATAAATAAAAAATACAAAAAAACAAAAAGGGCTGTCGCAAGTTTTTCTTGCGACAGCCTCGTTTTTCATTTGCAAGGTCTTCTTTCGTAAAATTCGTAATAGCAATCTTTACACGGGTCGGGTTTCCTCTTCGGCTTTTCTTTGCAGCAACACGGAAAAACGTTTATCTCTTTTTCTTTTCGGCAGTTTGTGACCGCTCCCGCTATCACCGCGCCGATAACCGCCCCGATTATCAAATCACAGTTTCTCATAAGTATAACCTCGGCAACCGCCGGCTCGTAGGAGTTTTTGCCGGCTGCGGTCGCTGTTATATACTATGCTATTTTTCTTCCGATTGTTCCGCCTTGGACGACTGTTCAACAGGTTTCGAACAAACGATTTTTACTATGAACACGATAAGCATTACAATCGCTATCGCAAATAATGCGTAAATAATTATATCGACGTAATCTTTTAACAGGAAAGTGAGCAGAGTTATTATCGCTCCGGCGATTAAATTGCCTGCGGCGACGGGCAATAACGCCTCTCTGAATTTAAGCCCTAAAAAAACGGCGATTGCGGTTCCCGTCCATACTCCCGTTACGGGGAAAGGTACGGCGACGAACACGAACAGACTTATCATCATTATTTTTTTCGCTTCTTTTTCGGGCGAACCGTCCGTTTTCTTCGCTATTTCCTCGGCTTTTCTTTGGAAAATTCCTTCGATTTTTTCTATAAGTCTCTTAATGAACTTGATTTTCTTTAACAGGTTGAAAATGGGGATAAGCAGGAAAAATTCCGCGACGGATATAATCGTAGAACCGAGATATGCGATTCCCGCGGTCGCGAAAAGGTTCATGTTAAACAGTCCCGTGCCGATAGGTATCGCGCCTTTCAGTTCTATGAGCGGAAACATAGACACGAACAGGGTGGCGATTATTTTATTTCCGAAAACTTCAAGTAAAAATTTGCCTAACGCTTCTGCCATAATTCCTCCGAAATTTTTGTCCGCAAGCGTGTAAAATCGCTTGTCTTTTTTGGCTTCATAGTATATATTTTATCATATCGACTGAATTAAGTCAAACGGAGAGCATTATGGAACTTCAAAAATTACTGTCGAAAGCGAGAAGGGCGGCGGAAGATTACGATATGATAGAAGAGGGCGATAAAATCGCCGTCGGACTTTCGGGCGGCAAGGACAGCATAACGCTTTTGTATATTCTCGCCACGATGCGCAGATTTTACCCGAAAAAATTCGAGGTGGTCGCAATTACCGTCGATATGGGTCTCGAATACGACAAGGACGAAGTCGAGGCGTTGAAAAAATTGTGCGAGGAATTGAACGTGGAATACGTTATCGAGCCTACCGAGATAGGCAAAATCGTCTTTGACGTAAGAAAAGAACAAAACCCGTGCAGTCTGTGCGCGAATATGAGAAGGGGGGCTTTGAACAATACGGCGGTGAAAGTCGGCTGTAATAAAATCGCGCTCGGGCATCACGCGGACGATTTGATAGAAACGCTCTTTCTGTCGCTTTTCTACGAGAGCAGACTTTCGACTTTTTCCCCCGTCACTCATTTGGAGAGGAAGAACGTAACGGTAATACGCCCTATGATATATATCCGAGAAAAGGAAATATCGGGTTTTATCAAGGGTAAGCCGATTCTGCACAATCCGTGTCCTGCGAACAAGCATACGAAACGGCAGTATATAAAGGATTTGTTAAAGACTTTGGAAAAAGACAACAAGAAGATAAAGGAGAACGTATTAGGCGCGATAACGCACCCCGAGAGGAACGGTTTGTTTTCGGTAATAAACAGAGAAGAAAAAGACGATAAAGGGAATAAGTAAGCCTATAAGTCGATAAAACGGCAATTTTACAAAATAATAAGTATTTATAAGATAAGAGAACGGCGGAGACTTAAGGTCTCCGCCGTTTATCGACTTATTCTTTCGTTTTTAATAGGTAAAAACGAAACCGTAAATCATTCTATAATAGAATTATGTAACCTATATAAATAATGAAACGACCATTTTTTTGACAGACTCTTTCATTACTTTGTAGTCGAGATAGTCGTGTACGTCGTAAACCGATTCGTGCGCAAAAGATTGAATAGCGTTCATCGCAAGGTGTACACGCTCTTCTATGTGCGTTCCCTCGTAACCGAGTTCGGCCAGTTTTTTCGAAGTGGCGGTCGTTATGCAGTCCTGAAGTTTCATAAACTCCTTGTTTACGTCTCCGTCGCCGACTTCCAAAGAGTGTAGCGTATTGTGCAGATGCGCGTTGTCCTTGTGCGTTTTTATCGTAATATCTATAAACTTTTCTGCGAGCGACTCGAAATCTATCGGCGGTTTTAATCCATCCAACAACTTTTCGTAGGGCTTGGTTACTTTATCAATATATATTTTAAGAACGTACAACAATATGTCTTTTTTGTCTTTGAAATAACTGTATACTATACCCGTGGACACACCCGCCGCTTTCGCGATTTCCTGCGTGTTGGTGTTGTAATAACCGTTTTCCGCGAATAGTTTATACCCCGCTTCAATAATTTTCTGTTTTTTTTCGTTCGCCCTTTCCTGTACGGGCTGTCTTATCGCGTTTGCCATATTTCCATTATATATTATATGCGAAAAAAACGCAAGCGAAAAAATTTAAAAATATGAAAAAAAGTTCATATAATTGCTTGACAGGCTAAACTTGTAATGATATAATAAACCCGAAATTGAAATTTTATTCATATTTCTGTCTGCGAGGCGTTTCGTAGTAAGCCCGTTACGCCTCGGCAGACGAAAAACAGAGGAGGTTTTTATGCCGATAGTATTAGCGCCGATCAACCAGAATTTAAAGGTCGTAAGAATTGCTGCGGACGAAAAGGTGAAGAAGCATCTTGAAAGTCTCGGGATAACCGTAAACGGAGAACTTACCGTTTTAAGTTCGAGCGGCGGCACGGTGGTAATAAAAATCAAAGACGGAAGAATCGCTTTGGATAGCAATCTTTCCACCAAAATATTTGTAGCGTAAAACAAAAAAGGTAAAACAAAAAAGGAGAAATATTATGGAAAAAACGTTGGATTTGTTTGAAATCGGCGAAAAGGGCGTAGTTAAGTCCGTAGCCGGTGAAGGCAAAATCAAAAGACGTCTGTTCGATATGGGAATCACTCCCGGCGCAGACGTCTTTATGCGTAAGAAAGCCCCTTTGGGCGACCCCATCGAGATTACGATAAGGGGCTATGAACTCACCCTTCGTAAGACCGAAGCGGTTTGCGTAAAATTGGAGGTAATTAAGTAATGAAAAGGTTTGCTCTTGCCGGCAACCCGAACTGCGGAAAGACCACTCTTTTCAACAGTTTAACGGGTTCTACCGCGCACGTCGGCAACTGGCCGGGCGTTACGGTAGACAAAAGGGACGGCGTTTACAAAAAACTCGCCGAAAACATCGCTATAGTCGATTTACCGGGTATTTATTCTCTTTCTCCCTATACTCCCGAGGAAGTTATAGCGAGAAATTACGTTCTCGACGAAAAGCCCGACTGCGTAATCAATATCGTAGACGCGACGAACTTGGAGCGTAACCTGTATCTGACCACTCAGATACTCGAGATAGACGTTCCCGTAGTCGTCGCTCTTAACATGATAGACGCGGTTGAGAAATCGGGAGACAAAATCGACGAAAAGGCGCTCGAATCGAGACTCGGCGTTCCCGTCGTCAAGATTTCCGCTTTAAAGGAAAAAGGTCTCGAAGAACTTATGCAGAAAGCCTACAACGAGAGCAAAAAGACTCGTAAAGGCGATTCGGTTCTTCTTAAAAACTCGCCGCTCACGCATCTTATAGGCGACGTTAAAATCGCTCTCGAAGGACAGAACGTTTCAAACCCTCTGTTCCACGCGGTAAAACTCGTGGAGTGCGACGAAATCGAAGTAAAAATGCACAAAGATACCGTCGGAATGGTCGAAGCGTTCAAGAAAACCTTCAACGACGAAGTGTTCGGCACGGATTTCGAGGCTTTGGTCGCGGACGCAAGATATAAATACATATCTAAAAATTTCGCGCCCGTCGTAACCCACAAAAACAAAGACAAGTTCAAAATGTCGAAGTCGGATAAAGCGGATAAGGTCCTCACTCACAAGATTTGGGGTATTCCTGTTTTCCTCGTCGTTTTGTTCCTTATATTCCACCTTACGTTCTCGGAAAATCTGTTTTTCTTAAACGGTTTTAACGACAATATGGCTTGGATGCCGTCCCTTTCGGATAACGAGAATTTCATTGAAAAGGACGAAAAAGGCAATCTCGTGTACGAAACCGACGAGGACGGAAATTACGCTCTCGACTACATAATGGACGCAAACGGCGAGTATGTAAACGCGGACAAAGCGGAGTTGCAAGCCGACGGAACTTACAAAGTTACGGTTGACGGCGAAGAGTACGAAGGACTTTTCGCAGACGCCGACGGACATCTCGGAAACAGAGTCCCCGTGCTTACTTACGGGGCAAGATGGCTCGCGACGATTTACGACGGAACGTTGTATTCGCCGGGCGTAGTAATCAACAACGTCTGGAACGATATGCTTATAGGCGAGGCCGCCGACTATCTCAAAGGAGTAGTTGAGGGCAGCGGAATGGCTAAGTGGGCTGTCGGTCTTATAAACGACGGTATCATCGAAGGTATCACGGCGGTTTTGTCCTTCCTTCCTCCGATACTCGTATTGTTCCTCTTCTTCTCGATACTCGAAGATTCGGGATATATGGCTCGTATAGCGTTCATTCTCGACAGAATGTTCAGAAAGTTCGGACTTTCGGGCAGAGCGTTTCTTCCGATGATAATGGGTTTCGGCTGCTCCGTTCCCGCAATGATAAATACGAGAACCTTAGCGGACGACAAGGAAAGAACGGCGACGATAAGAGTTATTCCTTTCTTCTCGTGCGGCGCGAAACTTCCGATTCTGACTGCGGTTGCAGGCGCGATCGTAAGCAATTTAAGACCCGGCTGGAACGCTGATATAATTACATACGCAATGTATCTCTTAGGCGTGGTTACGGCGATTTGTACGGTGCTTTTAATGAGAAGTACGTCGCTTAAAGGCGAAACTCCTCCGTTTATAATGGAATTGCCCGCGTACCACACTCCTCAGTTCAAAAACCTGATGGCTCACCTGTGGGATAAGACGAAGCATTTCGTAAAGAAAGCGTTTACGATTATATTCGCCTCCACGATAGTGATTTGGTTCCTGACTCACTTCTCGTTCCAATGGGAACTTCTTTCCGACGAACGTATCGACGAGAGTATCTTAGCGGGAATAAGCAAACTCGTTCAGCCCATATTCACGCCGCTCGGATTCGGATATAACAACAGTAAGCTTTACACATACGGTTGGGTATTCGCCGTCGCAGCGGTGTCAGGACTTATCGCGAAAGAAAACGTCATCGCAACGTTCGCGACTCTTGCTACCTGTATAGTCGCTAAATGTCCCGAAATCGCAGCGTACAACATTAACGCAGAAAGCGGTATCGGCGCGGTAGTGGCGATGATTCAGGCTTCGGGCGTAAGCGTACCCGCGCTTCTCGCGTTCATAGCCTTCAATATGACGACTATTCCGTGCTTCGCCGCGGTAGGTACGGCAAAAGCGGAACTTCAGAATAAAAACCGTTATCGCTGGACTCTCTTGTTCTGGGTAGCAACCTCTTATATCGTAGGTACTATGATTTATACGATCGGCTCGTGGTGGTGGACTTCCTTCATCTGGGCGGCTGCAATTGCGCTTGTAGTTTTAGGTATCGTATATTATAACAAAATGAGAGAGACAAAAGTCAAAGCTTAACGATAGACGTTAAAAACTGTAAGGAGCAATAAAAATGGGACCGTTGGAAATAATTTTGATAATCGTATGCGTCGCGGTAGTTCTCGGAGTTTCGATAACCTCGATAGTCCGCAAGAAAAAGGGCAAAGGCGGTTGCGGCGGTGATTGCGCTCACTGCGCGAGTTGTCAATATTCTAAAAAGCCTCATAAAAAATAGTTGATAAAAACGCTCCCTTGCATAAAGGGAGCGTTTTTACGGAAAAAAGTAAAATAATAAGTTTAACAAAGGCGGCGAACGAAGTATGAAAAAAATAACTTTAAAAATCGACGGAATGAGATGCGGAATGTGCGAAACGCACGTCTGCGACTTTATAAGAAAGAATTTTAACGTGAAAAAAGTTACCGCTTCGCATTTAAAGGGCGAAGCGACGATAATCAGCGAATATCACATAGACGCCGAGCAGTTAAAAAACGTAATCGGCAGTACGGGGTATCGCGTATCGGACGTGACGGAAGAGGAATACGTTAAAAAAGGAATTCTCGGTTTATTCAAGAAAGACTGAAAGACGGCTTAGCGGCTGGCTGTTGGAGTTCTTATCGGCAGATAAAACCCGAAAGAGTATATGAACCCCGAAAGAGTTTATTAACCCCAAAAGAATGTATGAACCCCGAAGGAGTTTATAAATCCCGAATAAAACCCGAAAAGGGCAAATAAAACCCGAAAAAAAGTTCCCTCTTGACATTTTCGGGTTTGTCGGGTATACTGTATTTATTCGTCGGGCATATATAGTTGCTTTTCGGCATCTCGGACTTTCGGTCTTACCGAATTTTCGGGCTTGGGTCTGAAAAGAGTCGTTTTTACGCTCGCAACCTGATTTTTATTTCGGAGAAAATATGAAAAAACGTAAAATTTCCCTATTCGCTTTATTTGCCGTTTTGTTTTCGGCAAGTTTGTTCGTTACCGTATCTTTCGCAAAGACGGCGGACGGAGAAAGTTATAAAACGCTTTCGTATAAAACCCTTCCTTCTTTGGAGGAAATCGTTTCGTTACCCGAGTATGACGGAAGAGATTACGGGATAATTACGCCCGTTAAAGATCAGGGTTCGACGAATTTATGCTGGGCGTATTCGTCGATTGCGGCGTCGGAAGCGTCGATTGTCCGCTCGGGACTTAAACCGCTTGATGAAGTAAACCTGAATCCGACTGCCGCCGCATACAGAGTGAACAACCGAGGTAATGATCCGCTCGGCAATACAAGCGGAAATTACGTCTCGGGCGATTTTACGACTTTCACGGGAAATCCGTCGAAAATCGCAACGATTTTTTCGGGGTGGTGGGGTCCCGTAAGCGGAGCGAACGCTACCGTCGATCCGTTTGAAAATTCCGAATTTCGCCTCGAAAACGCCGTGCATATTCCCGAAAACAAGAACGACCCCGCTCTTCGCATCGCCGAAATAAAAAAGGCGATTGCAAAGTACGGCGCAGTCACTTTTCAGTATAACAATCGGAACAATATCTACTACTACAACCCGAAAAACGAAAAGAGCGGTTCGTCCTATCCTCACGCGTGCGCGATTGTCGGCTGGAACGACAATATTCCCGCGGAGAATTTTGCTCCCGACGGCGCGACGATGAACGGCGGATGGCTTATCAAAAACAGTTATTCTTCGCTTCCCTCGGGATATCCGTATTTTTACATTTCTTACGACAATACGAGTTCGAGTATGTACGCCTTTTCCTACGTCGAAAGAAAGGCGTATGACAGAAATTATTATTACGACGGCGATATAGACGATTTTCCTTTGCGAAACGACAAACACGTCGCAAACGTCTATCGGGCAGGGAGCGAAGTTTCGGGGAAAACCGAAAAAATAACCGCTGTAAACGTCGGAGTTGAGGGAAACGGCTACACCTTGGAAGCGGAAATATATACGGGGCTTTCCTCGCCGTTTGAAGCGGAAAACGCGCCTGTCGCAGGGGGAAAATCGGTCGCGAAAAAGACGATGAGTTTCGATTACGGCGGATACGTCACCATGCGACTCGACGAGCCTGTAAGCCTTTCCGCAGGCGAATGGTTTTCGGTCGTCGTTCGCGTTGTCGAAGGAAATGCGAAGATTCGCCTCGGGGTGAAAAACAGCAAGACCCTTTCGTACGTCGGAAGTTACGGAAACTATGTAAAATTCGAGAATTACGTCGGCAGAATCAAGGCGTTTACGACTTTTTACGAAACCGAAACGCACGTCCATTCTTTAAAGAAAATCGAAAAAAGAGACGCGACTTGCGTTGCGGACGGAAATATCGAATACTACGTTTGCGAATCCTGCGGAAAACTCTTCTCGGACGGAGAGGGGACAAAGGAAATAGATTATTCCGAAACCGTTATTCCGAAAGGTCATTCGTTCGGCGAATGGATAGACGAAATTCCGCCCGATTCCGAGCGCGACGGAGTGAAAGGGCATAGAGATTGTTTGATTTGCGGAAAGCATTTTGACAGAGAAAACAACGAAATTACCGACCTTACGATAAAAAAAGACCAAGAATCGTCGTCCGAAACCGAATCGGGTTCGGACAAAACCGAAGAATCGGAAAGCGAGGACGGTTCGCAATCCGAATCTATGGCGGATACGGGCGAACCGCAAGAAAGCGAGTCCGATTTGCCGAATTCGGAAGGGGAAGATAATATCGGCTCCGCATCGTCCGAAAGCAAGAGCGGTGAAGAATCGTCCTCGTCGGACGAGCAGAGCGGCAATTCCGTCTCTTCGGACGAGCAAAGCGGCAATTCCGTTTCTTCGGGCAATAATGGCGGCGAAGATAAAAACGAGAGTTCGTGTATGTCGGCATTGTCCGCAGGAGCAACGCTATTCAACGCCGTAATCATCATTGCGGCAGTATGCCTTTTAATAAAAAAGCGTCGGCAATAAAATCAAATTTTCTAACGCCGTCCCCTGCGACTTCACTCAACACTTATCGCAAGGTAAATATAACTGCGATAGCAATATAACTTTGCGAAGCAAAATAAAACTTCCGTTTTTCGGGACGTCGAGGGCGCCGTCCCCTACGACTTCACTCAACACTTATCGTAAGGTAAATATAACTGCGATAGCAATATAACTTTGCGAAGCAAAATAAAATTTCTTTTTTCGGGACGTCGAGGGCGCCGTCCCCTACTATTAATTAAAACAAAACACAATTTGATTAAATCTTTTTCGTTAAATAACGGCAAATCAAAGCATAATAAAAATAAAACAAAGCCATTTTATCTGATATGAAAGTATATACGGTTTTGCCGTAGGGGACGGCGTCCCGACGTCCCGAAAAAATACGAATTTTACAATAAAAAATAAAGATACCCGATTTTGCTCGGGTATCTTTAATATAGTCGCTTTAATTGTTTAAATAAATATTTTCTGAATTCCGTTATAAAGTCGTCGAAACGTAGGCGAGAAGGTCGTCTTTTAATTTCGCCGACTTTTCTTCCGTTTCCGCATTCGTCAATGCGTAAAATTTCAACTTCGGCTCCGTGCCGCTCGGTCTTACTACGAGTTCGAACCCGTCGCCTTTGTATTTCAGTACGTCGCTCTTCGGTAGTCCGTCTATTCCGAGGGAGTAGTCCTTTACGCTTTCGACCTTTCGTCCGAGTATCTCTTTCGGCGAATTGCTTCTAAGGTTTTTCATAAAGTCCGACATAAATATCATTCCCTGTTCGCCCTCGAAATACTTCGAGTAAAGCCCCGTCGAATAATATCCGAATTTTTCGTAAATATCGTTTAAAGCCTCGATTAAATCAAGTCCTTTTTCCTTATAGTAGCACACCGCTTCGACTATCGTCATCACCGCCGAAATCGAGTCTTTATCCCTCGCGTGAACGTCGACCAGGTAGCCGTAACTCTCTTCCATTCCGAACAGGAAATTCTCGTTTTTCGCCCTGTCTATCGTCTCGCCGATATACTTGAAACCCGTGAGTACGCTGTAAGTTTTTACGCCGAACGCCGCCGCGATTTTTTCGATGAGCGGAGAAGATACGACCGTTTCGACAACGTAGGAATTTTTCGGGATTTCGCCTTTCGCCTTTCTCACGCTGAGAAGATAGTATTCCATAAGCGCGCCTGTTTCGTTGCCGTTGAACAGCCTGTACGAACCGTCCTTGTCTCTTACCGCAATGCCCATTCTGTCCGCGTCGGGGTCGGTTGCGATAACGAGTTCCGCCTTTTCCTTTTCGGCGAGTTCCAACGCCTTTTTCAAAGCGGCTTTTTCCTCGGGGTTCGGGAACGGGCAAGTGGTGAAGTTGCCGTCGGGGTTTTCCTGCTCGGGAACGACCGTATAGTCCGTAATTCCCATTTTCGCGAGTATTTTTCTGACGGGAACAAGCCCCGTGCCGTTGAGCGGAGTATATATTATCTTCGGGGCGAATTTCTTGTCGAACGGCAGAGAATAGCCGTAAATCGTATCGATGAATTCGTCGAGAATTTCGTCGCCCAAAACGTGTACGAGCGACGGGTTTTTATCGAATTTCTCGAAATAATCGTGTTTTTCGATTAAGTCGGTCACTTCGTTTGCGGCTTCGTCGGTGAGTTGACAGCCTTTATCGTTGTACGCCTTGTAACCGTTGTATTCCTTCGGGTTGTGACTTGCCGTAATGACAAGTCCGCCTCCCACTCCGAGACTTCGAACGGCAAACGAGAGTACGGGAGTAGGGGTTAAGCGGTCGAAAACGTAAGCCGTAACGCCGAAAGAAGAAAGTACGTCAGCCGCTAAAAAAGCGAATTCTCTCGACATATTTCTGCTGTCGTAGGCTATGCACGCCGATTTTTTGCCGTTTGCGATAAGATAATCTGCAAAGCCCATAGTCGCCCTGCCGACCGTGTAAACGTTCATACGGTTAGTTCCGACGCCGATTTTGCCGCGAAGTCCGCCCGTGCCGAATTTCAGTTCTTTGTAAAATCTGTCATTGATTTCGTCCGCATTGTCTTTTATGCTTTCGAGTTCGGCTTTTAAAGGGTCGCCGTCGGGCAGTTTTTCAAGCCATAGCGAGTATTTTTCATTCATAAACATACGCCTTTTTAAACTTCCCTTCGCCTTGCGATTAAATATCCTATCGCGACGAAGATTACAAAGTATATCGCCGAGCCTATGAGGGTTATGGCGATTGTTTTGTCGGTAAGGTTGAGACTCGTCGCGTTCTGAAGCATTTCGCCGAGCCAGTAGTTAAGGATATTGATTTTTGTATTTTTGCAATATCTTATTACGATTATCGAAACGAGCGAAAAGGTAAGAGGGAAAACTAAAATATGCGATAGTACCGTGGTGGCGATTGCTCCTCCGACGCCCTTGAACAATGAGGACAAACCGAAGAAAAATCCGCCGTATGCGATAATGACGGGAAGTTGAAGAAATACCGAACCCCACAAACCTTTAGCGGGTTTCACTCTCGTGAGAAACGCCGCGCCGAACGCCATTGCGGACAATTCGCTGACGATAAAGAAAGCGACGCTGACCGCAACTACCGCTATAAGTTGAGATAAAAATATCGACGTTCTCGAATATCCCTTCGCTATAATATTTTTTATAGTGCCGCCTCCGAAGTCTGAAACCGCGTACAGCGACACGAACACGGCAAGCGGTATGGGTACCACCGACGACGCCGTAATAACGGCGTCCCACATGCTCGGTTTATTCGATTCCGTCCATTCGTAGAGGACGTTTGAAAGACTTGAAATCAACGTGGTGAAAAATATCTGAAAAAGGACTACCGCCGCGCAGACGTAAAGACTTTTCATTCTGACCAGTTTCCTAAACTCAAACTTCAACATATCAATCATTTGCCCAACCTCTCTATAAAGTAATCTTCGAGTCCGCCGCCGGACGTTGCGAGTTCTTCGACCGACACGCCCGATTTTACGAGAAGCGAGCCGTATGCAGCCGAGTTTACGGACGACTTGGGCAAAAGAAGTTCGTTTCCCTTTCTCTTTATCTCGATTTCGGGGAAGGCGTCGGCAAGTATTTTTTCCGCCTTTACGCCGTCGTCAACGACTATTTTCAGCCCGTTTTCGCATCGCTTTTGAATTTCTTCCGCAGATATTTCTTCTACGAGTTTTCCGTCGTTGATTATTCCGTATTTCGTAACGATTTTCGCGAGTTCGTCGAGCAGGTGGCTCGATATTAAAAAGGTAACGCCTTTTTCTTCTTTTAGCCTTAAAATGCAGTCTCTTATTTCCTTTATTCCCTCGGGGTCGAGTCCGTTTACGGGTTCGTCCAAAATCATTATTTCGGGGTTGCCGAGCAGAGCGATCGCTATTCCGAGCCTTTGTTTCATACCGAGCGAAAAACGCCCCGCTTTTTTATTACCCGTGTCCGACAGTCCGACGAGTTCGAGACAGTTTTTGATGTCCTCGTCCGTTCCGCCGCTTAAAATAGAAAATCGTTTCATATTTTCGTACGCGGTACAGTTTTTATAAAGCCCCGGGGTTTCGATAAGCGAGCCGATTTTTTTTCTCGCCTTGCTTTTTTCCTCGCCGCCGAAAAATACGACGTCTCCCTCGTCCGGAAACGCAAGCCCTAAAATGAGCCGCATAGCCGTGGTTTTTCCTGCGCCGTTGTTGCCTACGAAGCCGTAGATGTGACCGGATTCCAGGGGGAAGGACACGTGATCCAGCGCCTGCTGTTTGCCATAGCGTTTCGAAATGTCGTGGACGGTCAGTACGTTCATGGTGCGCCTCCTTTCAGGCAAGATCCCGGCGGTGGACTTGAATCAGTCCCACCAGACAGCCAAGTGCTGTGGTGATGACCGGAAATAGAATCAGCGTCAGCAGCTGG